>FWWL01004321.1_pt1:2500-24242 | contig 24242 bp, 22 predicted proteins | sample 2228331 | NCBI WGS metagenome assembly FWWL01 (sample SAMEA103939775, study PRJEB20133) | metagenome | reverse complement strand
CGTAAATATCGGCATCAAGCAGCCCCACCCGCCAGCCCTCGCGCGCCAAAGCCACCGCCAAATTCGCCGAGACGGTCGATTTGCCAACCCCGCCCTTCCCTGAACCGACAGCGATAATCCGCTCCACACCAGGAACTTGGTTTGGCACTTCGGTTGGGTGGCGGCCGACCTTAAGCACGGGCGGCTCGCCTGAGCGCGCCGCCGGACCGCGCGCGTGCGGAGCGGGCGCCGGCGCGCTCACCGCGATCATCACGCGCTCGACCCCCGGCAAAGCCTTGAGCGCGCGCTCTGCTTCTGCCCGCAAAGGCCGCAGCCATGCCCCCTCCTCAGGGGTCGTGGCTTCAAGCACAAGCCGCACCTGCCCCCCTTCGACCGTAAGTGCCCGGACGAGGTCGCGCGAGACTGGGTCACCCCCGCCTGGCAGCGGCAGACGCGACAACACTTCAAGAATCGCTTCGCGCGTGGGTGTCAATGACGCAGACATCGAGCGTTCCGGTCAGGTGGCTTCCAGGTTCCCGTGCAGAAGATGGCTAGATTCCTCGCCTTGACAAGGGGCGTCGGCGAGGTGGCAAACCAGCTCCTCGCAAAGACGTTGCTTAACGCTGCCTTCCTGGACGGGGTTTAGAGGCGTCTCTCCGAACGCTTTGAGTCGTGATTCAACATTGCTGTCAAAATGATCATGCGCGCTCTTGCAAGCGCCAAAATGCGCCTTGCGGCAGCATTCTTGCCATGTTTTTTCTGCATAGCAGCATTGCCCTATTCGCTATTGTGCATTTGCAGCATTTCCGCCATATCATGCGTGAACGAAGGAGCACGGGGCAATGCAAAGCTACCAGCGTTTGCTTCGGCTCTGCGATTGAACGAGAGTTTTGGCGATGTCAATTGGCTCAATAGGATTTGAGAGGGTCGAAAAGTGGCGCGCTCTTGCCATCTTTGACCGGCTCCGAGATGTATATCGCCGCCGGAAAGTGGCGCAAGAGACGCGCGCCGCACTGGAAGCGCTCGATGACGCGGCTCTACGCGATTTAGGTTTGAGCCGTTGTCTCATTCCCTGGCTTGCCGAGGAAGCGGCACGCAAATCGGGGTGATGTGGAATGCCTAAGGCCCCTTGACCTGGCTGAAAGACGAGCGGCCTGTTCTCCTCCCGCAGGCCGATCGCAGTGGGTGGCTCCGTTGTCCTCCTCCCCAACGGGGCACCCGATGAGACCCGGTCCCTCCTCCTCCCTGACCGGGCGCTGCATGGCGCGGCTGCTGTCCTCCTCCCTCGGCAGCCGCGCCTTTTTTATCATCCGTAGCGCAGGTCGCCCGCGGCCACCGAGCCTCACCAACGCTCAGAAGCAGATTCGCTTACGAAGCTTGATCCGCACCGCAAGGCCTCAAAGGCTGCGGCTTTTCGGCTTGGCGCTCAATGCGCGGTCGAGGGGGGCTGACATGCTCTCTTCGGTTTAAGGATCTGGCGGCGCTTACCTCAAGTGTGCCTCCGCGCGAAAAGGAAGGAATCGTTTGGAACGTCACAACAGCGCTCTTGCTTTCGTGACTTGGATCGCGCGCCTCCGCGTGCAAAGAACGGGACCGTTGGAAGCGGTCATGGGTGCGAAGCGCAGAGGCCCGCGTTCAAGCAAGGCGGCGTCGGCCACATTCAGTGTCCCAACATGTTCGCTGACCGCAACAGTCGGGTTAGGGCGCGGAGCACTCGCAAGCATAAGTTGCGAAATGTTCCTGCGCGAAAGCGCGGTTGCGTGTGCGTTAGCACTGAGCACGCCCTTCGCGGCAAATTTCCCAAAAGCCACGCTTGCGCAGAAGCGATGATCACGCTGAATGCAGACGCTGTGCCCGATCAGCTTAGGCGCGAAATGGTTTTCGGCTTACGGAGAACGGTTGCGATGAAAGCCTCTCGCCAACCTTTACCGTTTCTGCCGTCACCCGAACGAGAGGCTCGTCATTGCATAAGATCACGAAATGCCGGCCATTGCGGAAAAGTTGCCAGCCGTTGCGGGTAACTTCGCTCAGAAAACGGTCAAGCCCGACCACCGCTTCAACATCGGCGATTCGCCTGCGCACGACCCCGCCTTCGGCCGCCCGGCAGGCCGAGCGAAACTGCATCAGCCAACGCTCAGCCGAAAGCCGCTGCGGGCCGGAAAGCCGCCCGCCGCGATGTTTCATCTCCACAAGTGAGTCCCGCACCGACTCTGACAACTGAAACGCCATGGCACCACCTCCCAACGGGACATGCTGTCACCCATTCCCTGAAGTTTGGTTAACAAAGGAGGCTTTTCCCTTTTCCGATGCGCGCACGCCAATCTGTGATGCTGCAAGAGAACGCCAAGCGCCCGCAAAAAGGTCAGCCAAAAACAAAACCGTCCACGCGCGTATCGCCATAAGACCGGCCTCGACACAGTCGAAACGAGCCGCCCTTGCTGCCCGCGCCCGCATTCGGCAAGTGTCGAGGCGGTTTAGAATGCAGCGCCCCGGCTGCGCGGCTTATGCGCGCGTTTGTTTGACCGTTCAGAAAGGGCAAACTGGCATGCGCCTTTCGGGGTGGTCGCAAGGCGCGGGGGCCGCGTCGGGCACGGCCGCGATGCCCCCGCAAGACCGCATCCGAAACAAGACAGACATGAACCGAAGCGGCGCACGACCGCGTTGGCATTGCGCATACACGACCATTTGCCTTCCGGTTGGGCGCGCGCTTTCCTCCTGGTGATAAGGAGTGCAAAAAAACGCCCTTTCACCGCTTCGGACAAGGGGCAATCGTCCGCATCGTGTGCACCGTTTCACATCATCGCCCAAGCTCTTCCAGCAAGGGCAAATCTCTTAGCCAGGGGCGCGGGCCCCGCACGAGGCCTGAGCGCGCCTGCCTTTGCCCCCTTAGCGCATTTCGCCGCTCAGCCCGCTCAGCCCTCAGGCCAAGTGCGCCTGCTATTGCGCGCGCGGGCCGATCATGGTTTCGGGCCGAACGATGCGGTCAAAGGTTTCTTCGTCAACAAAGCCAAGCCGAACCGCTTCTTCCTTGAGCGTCGTGCCGTTGCGATGGGCTTCTTTGGCAACTTTGGCAGCATTGTCATAGCCGATCACCGGGGCAAGTGCAGTGACCAGCATCAACGATTCGCGCATAAGCTTCTCGATGCGCGGAATGTTGGCCTTGATTCCCACCACCAGATTGTCGGTGAAACTGACCGCAGCATCGCCCAAAAGCTGCATCGACTGCAACACGTTATAGGCCATCATGGGGTTGTAGACATTGAGCTCGAAATGCCCTTGGCTGCCGGCAAAGCCCACCGCTGCATCATTGCCCATCACATGAATGCAGACCTGGGTCAGTGCCTCGGCCTGGGTCGGATTGACCTTGCCCGGCATGATGGAGCTTCCCGGCTCGTTCTCGGGCAGGATCAGCTCGCCCAGGCCCGAGCGCGGCCCTGAACCAAGGAAGCGGATGTCATTAGCGATCTTGTAGAGGCTGGCCGCCACCGTTTTGAGCGCGCCCGAGATCATCACCATCGCATCATGGGCCGCGAGCGCCTCGAACTTGTTGGGCGCGGTCACAAACGGCAGGCCCGTAATTGTGGCAATCTCTTCGGCTACGCGTTCGGCAAAACCGTTGCGCGTGTTGAGCCCGGTTCCCACCGCCGTGCCGCCTTGGGCGAGCTCGTAGATCTGCGGCAGGCACATTTCGATCCGCTTGATGCCCATCGCAACCTGATGGGTATAGCCCGAGAATTCCTGCCCCAATGTCAGCGGTGTTGCGTCTTGCGTATGCGTCCGGCCGATCTTGATGATGTCGCGGAAGTCGTGCGCCTTCGCAGCCAGCGCCTGATGCAAATGCCTAAGAGCGGGCAACAGATGTTGATGCGCGATCGTCGCAATCGCGATATGCATCGCGGTTGGGTAGGTGTCGTTCGACGATTGGCTCATGTTAACATGATCGTTGGGGTGAACGGGCTTTTTCGAACCGATCACCCCACCCAAGATCTCGATCGCCCGGTTCGCGATCACTTCATTGGCGTTCATGTTGGTCTGGGTGCCGGAACCCGTTTGCCAGACAACGAGCGGGAAGTGATCGTCAAGCTTGCCGTCGATGACCTCTTGCGCGGCCTGTTCGATGGCCTGCGCGAGATCGGCCGGAAGATCACCAAACGCGCGGTTGACCCGCGCGCAGGCAAGCTTAATGACCCCGAGCGCACGGATGATGGCAATCGGCTGGCGTTCCCAGCCAATGCGGAAATTCAACAGGCTGCGCTGCGTCTGCGCTCCCCAGTAGCGATCGGCGGGCACTTCGATGGGGCCGAAAGTGTCGGTTTCGATACGCATCGCGGGGCGCGGTTCGGCAGGCATGAAAACCCTCCAGGATCGAGCTTTGAGCATGCGGCTTCGCGCTTAGCGGCCTTGCGCGAACAAATCAATCGCGACGAAGGAGCCCGGTGCCGCGCTGCCTTTTCAAAGGACAAACGGCAAAAACGGGTTGCGTGCCTGGCAAGCATCTGTAACTCTTCACGTCCATCATGTTGAGCGTGCACTCGCGTTTGGATGCACCCGCGTAAGGAATCGTCGATGCGCGCACTGCAAGGCCTTTTCCGAAAACTCCGCGGATGGCGCGACGAGAGGGTTGCGCCATCGCAGGCCTTTCCCTTCGTCAGGCTCGGGCTTGCGTTGAGTGGTCTGTTTGGCGGCGTTCTGCCTTTCGCAAGCGCTGAGAGCCTTGATCCTTGGTATCTTTCAGCTGCGCATCGCGCTGCCCAACTCGCAGAGTTTAAAAGCTTAAGGGCGCGCGATGTCATCGCGTTTCAGCCCTTCCGTGCAGAGCTCCGAGGGCTTGCCCCTGATGGCACGCGGCTCAGGCTGATCTCTCTCAACCCTACGATCAACACCTGGTTTGTTCTGGAAACGCAGCGCGAAGGGCAGCACGCTTGGTGGCATTTGGAAAATCCAATGCCGGGCGCGTTTTTTGTCTCACTTGGCCCGGAAAACGACGCTTTGATCATCGACACGCCCTCCGGGCGCATTGCCTGCCGTCCCTGGGAGGGTGAGCTCGCGCGGGCCCAAACCGCACAGCTTTCCTACGCCCCGATCTGTGACGGCGCGCTCGTGCTGCGCACCCAAACGAGCGGATACCGCACGCTCAGGGAGTCGATGACCGATCTGTTGCGCGCGTCGGTGCCCTTTGGCGAGGACATCATCTCGTTTGTCAAAACGACACTTTATAAGGATGCCTTTCGAGAGAGCGCGCGGGTTGCCGATTCGCATGAGGCTGCCGCGGCCGTTGAGGCGTTGGGGCGGGCTCAACTTGAGCAGCCGGTTGCGCTTGAGCCTCGGATCGGTTTGCCGCTTGCTGAGGGAGCGGGAGGTCCCATTGAAGCCGGCGCCTGGTATGCCCTGGCCGATGTCCCAGGGGTATATGCCTCGATCGTGCAGCCGGGACTTCTTGCGCGGGAGCTCCTCAACCGGCGGGATGGCGCCAATCCGCTCGATGGAATCGAAAACGGGGCTGACGTCTATCTCGTTGCCTTTGATCTGGACCACTTCGAGTTGGGCTACGAGCTTGGCACGGATCATCCGTCGGTTGGCTGGTCGCCGAGGCCGGATGTGCCGCGCACCCTTCCTGGCCCTGATGGTTTTGCCTCGCTCGAGCCTTTGCAGATGACGGGGATGCTGAACCCCGTACACAGGGACCGGATCGCGGCCGTCATTGCCGGGGGTTTCAAGCGCGAACACGCCGCGTGGCGTATGGGCACGCGGGCACGCACCAACCAGGGCCATCATTACGGCTTTGTGGTGCACGGAACGGTGCTAAGCCGCCTGCAGCCTGGCCTTGCCACGGTCTTTACGCTCGACGACGGCACGATCGACCTCACGGTTTGGCAAGAAGAGGACAACGCGCTTCTCCCTTACATTCGCTTTGCCCGGCAAAATGGCGTTCCGCTTGTCGAGCCGGGGCCTGATGGCACGCCGCAGCCTGGAGATCAGGTGATGTCCTGGATGGGCGGAAACTGGTCTGGCTCGACCGAAGCACAGCTGCGCACCTTGCGCGCAGGCCTCTGCCTGCGCGAGGCAGAAGGGCGGCGGTTTCTCATCTACGGGGTTTTTACAGCGGCCACGCCTTCGGGCATGGCGCGTGTGTTTCAGGCCTACGGCTGCCGGCACGCAATGCAGCTGGATATGAACTCCCTCGATCTGACCTATGCGGCGGTCTATGCGCCTAGGCCAGTGGAGGGGGGCGAGACTTTTTATCTCGACCGCCGCATGGCCGCGAGCGACCGACGCGACCCCGAGGGCCGCCCCCTGCGCCGCTTTGTCGATATGCCGGACAGCCGCGATTTCCTCTATCTGTTGCGGAGGTAGAAGTGCTAACAAAGGGCGTGATTGCGACGCGCGCGATCCTCTTTGGTCTTCTTGCCACCGCGGTGGCTTTGCTGACGACACCAGCCCCGAGCACGGCGCAAACACCTTTGACCGATCAGCGCGAGGCGCTCTTTCGCCTGTTGCAGGTTGAACGGGGGCTTTCCGATGAAACGCTCGCACGCATTCGCGAGATCTTTGCCGGCTCGCCCGTCATCGGGCAGGGCAATCCGGCGATCACCCGCCATCCCTTGACGCCCGAAGAAGCCGCCGCGCGGCTTGGCGGCACGGTGGCCGAGATTCGCCAGCGCTACCGGAACCCGCGGTTTGAGCGGATCTGCGGCCGCCCCTGGGAAGTGCCGCTTTACGACCCCTTGACCGAGCGGCCCGAGGATGCGCGGGTCTGCATGCATATGTTCGAGTATCCGAACATCCCGCTAGCCTATCCCGTGGTCTGGGTTCGGGCGCGGGAGGCGGCGCTTCTGTGTTGGGCCGAAGGCGCGCGGCTGCCCGATGCACATGAATGGGAAGGTGCAGCGGCGGGGCGGCTTTTGCCCCCGGATTATCCGTTCCCATTGATCCGCGGAATGGGGATGTCGGCGGCGGTCAATGCGATGCGCCGCTGGCACAACGAGCGCTATGCGGGCGAGCGACATGTTTACTCGATTGGCGCGTGGCGGCCGGGCGTGTGCGCGACGGGCAGCCAAAAGTCATCCACGTGCGACGGCGGCAGCTGGAATCGCTGTGGCTCAAACACCTATCCCGCAGGCGCGTTCCCAAACTGCCATTCGCCGCTTCGGGTCTACGACATCGATGGCAATGCGGCCGAACACATGAACCTGCCGCTTACCGAAGCGCAGATGTCGGCGCGTGGCTCAACCGAGCTCGGTGCGACTGAGATGAAGGGGTCGTGGTTTATCTGGGACACGATCCGTGCCCATGAACACTGGGCGCGCTGGCGGGCACCCTTTTGGCACGGAAGTCGGGTGATGGACCGCAACAGCCACCACAACTATCATCTTGGTTTTCGCTGCGTCCGTGACATTCGCTAAGCGGGCAACCGGTCACCCACGCGATGCGGCGTGCGTGGGCTGGCGCGAAAACCGCTTGTGATCACAAATTTTTCTGCGTGATCACGAACCCGAAAAAATCGCGGCCGAGGGTTTGTGTCACGCCGTTTTCCAGTTCTCTGGCGCGTTCGTTCGTGGCAAAGGAGGCGCGCCTGCATGGATGGCTCACGCGAACATGCCATGGGCAGGAAAACGGCCTGAAGGAAGGGTAAGCCCGTGAATATTCACGAATATCAAGCAAAAGCATTGCTGCGGCATTATGGGGTGCCCGTGCCCGAGGGGTATGTCGTGCTGCGCGCCGAAGAGGCGAAGGCCGCCGCCAGCGCTCTGCCGGGGCCGATTTGGGTGGTCAAGGCACAAATTCATGCTGGCGGACGCGGCAAGGGGCGGTTCAAGGAGCCTGAAGCCGGCGACAAAGGCGGCGTGCGGCTTGCGCGCTCGGTCGAGGAGGCGGAATTGATGGCGCGCCAGATGCTCGGGCGTACGCTTGTGACCGTGCAGACGGGGCCGAAGGGCAAACAGGTTAACCGCGTCTATATCGAAGAGGGCAGCGAGATCGCCCGCGAGCTTTATCTTGCGCTCATAATCGATCGCAGGGCTGGTCGGATTGGGGTTGTCGCTTCGACCGAAGGCGGAATGGAAATCGAGGCAGTTGCTGCGCAGTCGCCCGAAAAGGTCATTTCCTTTACGATTGATCCTGCAACGGGCGTGCAACCGTTTCACGGCCGCCGGATTGCCTTTGCCCTCGGTTTAGAGGGCAAGCTTCTTCGCCAATGCGTTGACCTCGTGCAAAAGCTTTATCGCCTTTTTGTCGAGAAAGATGCCGAACTCATTGAAATAAACCCGCTGATTGTAACGGCGAGCGGCGACCTGCGCTGTCTCGATGCAAAAATGAGTTTCGACTCGAATGCTCTGTTTCGGCAACCTGATATTTTGTCGCTCCGCGATGAATCCGAAGAAGATCCTAAAGAGCTTGCTGCCTCGCGATTCGATCTAAATTATATTGCGCTTGATGGGAACATCGGTTGCATGGTCAATGGGGCGGGCCTCGCTATGGCGACGATGGATATTATCAAATTACATGGGGGTAAGCCCGCAAATTTCCTCGACGTGGGCGGCGGCGCGACGAAGGAAAAGGTCACCGAGGCATTCAAAATTATCACCTCTGATCCAAACGTTAAGGGCATCCTGGTGAATATTTTTGGCGGCATCATGCGCTGCGAGATCATCGCCGAGGGCATTTTGGCCGCTGTTCGGGAAGTTGGGCTACAGGTTCCGTTAGTGGTTCGTCTAGAAGGCACCAATGTTGAGCGCGGCAAAAAGATCCTTGCGGAATCTGGGTTAAATGTCATTCCGGCCGATGATTTGGATGACGCTGCGCGAAAAATCGTTCGCGCGGTCGATGAGGGCAATCGCCAATGAGGGCCATTGTTCACATCGGGGCACCAAAGACCGGCTCAACCACAATTCAGGAGTTTCTTTACCTGAACAGCGAGGAGCTGGCGCGACGAGGCTTTCGCTTTAGTCGAAACGTAGAAAATCGGAAAAGCCAATGGGAATATCCCTTGGCTGCGCTGGCCCGATTAGGCAAGCCCCTTCCCGACCGCACTCAACAGGTTCGCTATTCTTCGCCAGACTTGGCTGAGCATCGGCGGATCGGCGAGCGCGTTGAGGAAGATTTGGCAGAAAAGCGAAAGCGTTGGAGAGAACCAGTCGCACTTTTTTCTTCCGAGCATATCGTCGCTTGGCTGAAACGCCCGGAAGATATCCGTTCGCTCGACGAAATTTTTTCTCGCCACTTTGAAGAAATTCGTTATGTTCTTTACATAAGGGAACAGAGCGAATGGTTGCTTTCCCAATATTCGGAGCATATCAAGCGAGGCGGCACTGAGCGCTTGGAAACCTTTTTTGCCCGGCGTCTGCGAAGTTTAGATCATCGGCGGTGCGTAATGCGTTGGGTCCGGGCGGTCGGCCGTGAACGTTTCGAGTTGCGTCTTCTTGACCGGAGTTTTCTCGTTGATGGCGACCTTTTAAATGATTTCGCGGCAGTTTGCGGTTTCGATCCGACCGGGCTTAAACGTCCGCCGCGGATGAATGAAAGGCTCAAGGCGCCCGCGCTTGAACTTTTGCGTATTCTCAACGGATTGATGCCGAAATTTCTCGAGGACGGGTCTCGGAACCCATTGCACAATGGCTTTCAGCAACGCTTTAAAGAATTAAATGCGAGCGATCATCCCTATTATGGCTTGACAGAAGAGCAGTATCGGCAGATCGAAGCGACGGTCGCCGAGGGAAATGAAGCTTTACGGCGAGAATTTTTTCCGACACGACAGGTATTGTTTTTTCCGCCACCGCGGCGGGAGCCGCCTGATCGAGAAAAAGTTCTACAAGACGCGTTGCACGTTGCGGCGCGCTTGATTTACGAACTCCGAGCGCATGACACAGCATCAGGCAAGAAAGGAGCGGGGCTTTGTCCAAGGCTCGCTCGATTCGGTCGCGCCATGACGGGAATTAAAAACAGGATCGGTCTCGTCGGTAAAGAAGTGGCCTCTGTTCAGAACGAGGGCTAAGGATGGCAATTCTGATTAATGAAAAGACGCGGGTTATTTGTCAGGGCTTTACGGGAAGCCAAGGCACGTTTCATTCCGAGCAGGCACTTGCCTATGGGACGCGGATGGTCGGTGGGGTTTCGCCCGGAAAGGGTGGGCAGTTACATCTCGGACTGCCCGTCTTTAACTCAGTGCATGAGGCACGTGCCAAGACGAGCGCAGATGCGACGGTAATTTACGTGCCGGCGCCATTTGCTGCGGATGCGATTCTTGAGGCGATCGATGCGGAAATTCCGCTCATCGTTTGCATTACTGAAGGAATTCCTGTTCTCGACATGATGCGGGTAAAACGCGCTTTGCAGGGGTCAAAAAGCCGACTTATTGGACCAAATTGCCCGGGCGTGATCACTCCTGGCGCATGCAAAATTGGCATCATGCCCGGGCATATCCATAAGAGAGGAAAGGTTGGCATCGTTAGCCGGTCGGGAACATTGACTTACGAGGCGGTGAAACAGACGTCGGATTTGGGCCTTGGGCAGTCGACTGCAGTGGGAATTGGCGGCGATCCGATTAAGGGAACTGAATTTATTGATATTCTCGACATGTTTCTTGACGATCCCGAAACAGAGGCGATTATCTTGATCGGTGAAATCGGGGGGCGCGCGGAAGAAGACGCCGCTCAGTTCTTGCTCGAACAAAGAAAAACAGGCCGGTTTAAGCCCACAGCGGGTTTCATCGCTGGGCGTACCGCGCCACCGGGTCGCCGGATGGGCCACGCCGGCGCGATTGTGTCTGGCGGTGAGGGCGATGCCAACAGCAAAATTTCGGCTCTAAAAGCTGCCGGCATCGTAGTTGCCGAAAGTCCAGCGCGAATCGGCGCGGCGGTTCTCGCAGCAATCGAAACGGTCAAGGTCGCGTGAGAGGGGTTAAGCCATGACTGAGCAAAGCAAAAACGATCGTTTCGGAAATACAAGCTTTCTTCATGGTGTCAATGCGGCCTATTTGCAGACGATTGAATCCAGGTATGCCCGTGATCCGAATAGCGTTGATCCGCTTTGGCGCGATTTTTTTAGTTCTCTTGGAGAGGGGGTGCTCGAGATTGAGCGTTTCACAAAAGGACCGTCTTGGTTAAGCCGCAAAGAAATTGAGCGGCCTCTCGACGATTTGGTTGGGGCACTGACCGGGGATTGGCGCGAGGGTGTCCGGGAAGCACGTCAGATCGAGGAAAAGATCAGAAAAAAGGCTCAAGAAGAAAAGTTTTCGCTCGAAGAGCCGGAGGTGCGGCGCGCGGTTCTTGATTCAGTACGTGCGCTGATGCTCATTCGCGCTTACCGTATTCGAGGACATTTGATTGCCAATCTCGATCCTTTGGGCATGCGGGAGATCACGCCGCACCCGGAGCTTGAACCGGAAACCTATGGGTTTACAGAGGCGGATTTTGATCGTCCAATTTTCATTGACAATGTGCTTGGCTTACAGTTTGCGACGCTTCGCGAAATCCTCGATATACTTAGGAGGACGTATTGTGGCACGTTTGCACTGCAATTTATGCATATTTCCGATCCAGAGCAATCGGCTTGGCTTAAGGAACGCATCGAGGGTTACGGGAAGGAAATTTCCTTTACGCAACTCGGTCGTAAGGCTATTTTAAACAAACTTGTCGAAGCGGAGGGTTTTGAAAAATTCTGCCATTTGCGATTTCCCGGAACAAAACGCTTTGGGCTTGATGGCGGTGAGGCGTTAATTCCAGCGATGGAGCAAATTATCAAAAGGGGCGGAGCGCTTGGCGTGAAGGAGATCGTCATTGGTATGGCGCACCGCGGCCGTTTGAACGTGTTGGCAAATGTTATGGGCAAGCCCTACCGAGCGATTTTTAACGAATTTCAAGGCGGTAGTTTCAAGCCAGACGATGTGGAAGGTTCGGGTGATGTGAAATATCACTTGGGGGCCTCGAGTGACCGGGAATTTGATGGCAATCTGGTGCATCTGTCGTTGACTGCCAACCCGAGCCATTTGGAAGCAGTAAACCCCGTTGTGCTTGGGAAAGTGCGCGCGAAACAAGACCAGCGCAGCGATTCTGAACGCAAACAGGTTCTTCCATTACTGCTTCACGGCGATGCTGCCTTTGCCGGGCAGGGAATTGTTGCCGAATGTTTCCAGCTCTCTGGGATTCGCGGGCATCGGACGGGTGGAACGATCCACATCGTTATTAACAACCAAATTGGATTTACGACCGCACCGCACTTCAGTCGAACCTCACCATATCCGACTGACATCGCGCTTATGGTTGAGGCGCCGATCTTTCATGTCAACGGCGATGATCCGGAGGCAGTCGTTCACGCAGCAAAAGTTGCCACCGAATTTCGCCAGAAGTTCGGAAAGGACGTCGTTATCGATATGTTTTGTTATCGTCGCTTCGGGCACAATGAAGGAGATGAGCCGACCTTTACTAACCCGCGGATGTATCAAAAAATTCGGCAGCATAAGACGACTTTGCAGCTTTACGCGGAGCGTTTGGTTGCCGATGGTTTGATTGGAGAGGGTGAAGTTGAAGATTTGAAAGCAGCTTTCCAGGCGAAGCTGAACTCCGAGTTTGAAGCGGCGAAAGACTATCGCCCCAATAAGGCGGATTGGCTTGATGGCCGGTGGAAGTCGCTGCGGCCGCAGCCTGTGGGGTACTACGAAAGAGGGCGAACGTGGATTTCGCGCGAGGTGATGCAAGATATTGGGCGCGCGCTGACGAATGTGCCGCCAGGCTTCAATCTGCATAAAACCCTCGCTCGCATTCTTGAAGCGAAAGGGAAGATGTTTGAAACAGGCGAGGGATTTGATTGGGCAACGGCGGAAGCGCTGGCCTTTGGCAGCTTGCTCGTTGAAGGATTTCCAGTTCGACTGTCTGGTCAGGATAGCATTCGCGGAACATTTAGCCAAAGGCATGCCGCTTACGTCGACCAAGTGACCGAAGAGCGGTTTTTTCCGCTTAATCATATCCGACCAGGGCAGGCGCGTATTGAGGTTATTGATTCGATGCTCTCGGAATATGCGGTCTGCGGCTTCGAGTATGGATATAGCCTCGCCGAGCCAAATGCTTTGGTGCTCTGGGAGGCGCAATTTGGCGATTTTGCCAATGGCGCCCAGATTATGTTTGATCAATTCATTAGCTCCGGTGAGTCGAAATGGCTTCGCATGTCAGGTCTGGTTTGCCTTCTGCCGCATGGCTACGAAGGGCAGGGGCCTGAGCATTCGTCGGCGCGGCTTGAGCGCTTTTTGCAGCTCTGCGCGGAGGAGAATCTGATTGTTGCAAATTGCACGACGCCTGCGAATTATTTTCATATTTTGCGGCGGCAGCTCCACCGTGATTTCCGCAAGCCGCTGATTCTCATGACCCCAAAGTCGCTGTTGCGTCATCCACGGTGTGTTAGCCGTGCAGAGGATTTCTTGGAGCCGAGCGGATTTCACAGGGTTCTTTTGGATGATGCCGAGGGCGGAAAATCGGCGATCACGCTGCGCCCGGATGAGGAAATTCGCCGTGTTGTTCTATGCTCGGGCAAAGTTTACTATGATCTGCTCGCCGAGCGCGATGCGCGCGGGATCGATGACATTTATCTCTTGCGCGTTGAACAGCTTTATCCATTTCCAGCGCAATCCTTGCGGAAGGAATTGGCGCGGTTTCGGGACGCGGAAATTGTTTGGTGCCAGGAGGAGCCTAAGAACCAAGGCGCATGGAGTTTCATTGACCCCTGGTTAGAATGGACCCTTGGGCAAGTGGGTTCACGGGTCCAGCGGGCGCGCTATGTCGGACGACCGGCCTCGGCGGCGCCAGCAACGGGGCTCCTGAGCCAGCACAAGAAGGAACAAGAGGCGCTTGTGAATGAAGCGCTGTCGTAGAGGGGATGCAGATGACAATCGAGGTGCGTGTCCCGACGCTTGGCGAAAGCGTCACGGAGGCAGCGGTTGCGACCTGGTTCAAGAAGCCCGGCGATCAGGTGGCCATCGATGAGCTTCTGTGCGAGCTCGAAACCGATAAAGTGACGGTTGAGGTGCCAGCACCCGCTTCTGGTGTCTTGCAGGAGATCCTGGCGCCCGAGGGGGCGACGGTTGGTGTCAACGCGCTTTTGGCGACAATCGCCGACATAGCCCACGCGCAGCCGCCGGCTCACGCGCCCAAGCTTGTTGACGAGGAGCCGCGGGCTGAGCTGTCAGGGGTGCAACAACCACTCGCCGCGGTGGAGCTTTCCAAGCCGCGCCGGGATGTCGAGGATGCGCCCTCGGCGCGCAAGCTAATGGCCGAGACAGGCCTCTCGCGCGACGCGGTCGAGGGCACCGGGCGCGACGGGCGGGTCATGAAGGAGGATGTCGCGCGCGCGCTTGCAGCCAAAGCTGAGCAAAGCGCTCCAACACCCACTGTCCCTGCCCCCGAGCCGGTCAGCATTCCGCGCGCACCAGTCGCGGCTGAAGATGCCGCGCGTGAAGAACGCGTGCGCATGACCCGGCTTAGAGCAACCATCGCGCGAAGGCTTAAAGAGGCGCAAAACACCGCGGCCATGCTGACGACTTTCAACGAGGTTGATATGTCGGCCGTCATGGCTTTGCGCGCCCGCTACAAAGACGCCTTCGAAAAACGCCATGGCGTGCGCATGGGCTTTATGTCGTTCTTTGTAAAAGCCTGCTGCCAGGCGTTGAAGGAAATTCCCGAGGTCAACGCGGAAATCGACGGTTCTGATATTATCTACAAGAACTACGTCCACATGGGCGTGGCAGTCGGCACACCACAGGGGCTTGTGGTGCCCGTGATCCGCGATGCGGATCGGCTCTCCTTCGCGGAAATTGAAAAACGGATCGCCGAGCTTGGCCAGCGCGCACGGGAAGGCAAGCTCAGCCTGCCCGAACTGCAAGGCGGCACCTTTACGATCTCAAACGGAGGTGTTTACGGCTCGTTGATGTCGACGCCGATTTTGAACCCGCCGCAATCGGGCATCCTTGGCATGCACAAAATCCAAGAGCGCCCGGTGGTGGTGGACGGGCAAATCGTGATCCGCCCGATGATGTATTTGGCGCTAAGCTACGACCACCGCATCGTCGACGGGCAAGGCGCGGTTACCTTCCTTGTCCGCGTCAAGGAAATGATCGAGGCGCCCGAGCGCTTGCTCTTCGATCTTTAGTCCCGAAAGCCCTTCGCGCGCCCGGTGACCCACCAGCACGGGGCCTGGCGTTGCGAGCTCTCTGAGGCCTCCATGCCTACCGAGCTTCTTGTCTTGACCCTGGCAGCCTTGTTGCAGATCGTGCAGCTTGCCCTCTACGCCATTCCAGCCAACCGCGAGCTTGGTCCTAAGTGGACGGCCGGGCCGCGCGATACCCCTCCCCCGCGGGCGCTTTCGGTGGTGCCTCAGCGTCTGCACCGGGCGTATCAGAACCATCAGGAGGCGCTGGTTTTGTTTGCAATCGCCGCGCTGGTTGTGGTTTTGGCGCATAAGAGCTCAGCTCTGACCGCCGCTTGTGCTTGGGTGTATCTCGCCGCACGGGTGCTTTACGTGCCGGCCTATGCGTTTGGCTGGACGCCCGGGCGCTCGCTCATTTGGGCCGTTGGGGCGCTTGCCACGCTTGTGATGTTGATTGCGGCGCTGGTGTGAACGGATGTGCGGCAACTTAGCCCATGCGCGCGAGGGGCGCCCGGTTGGCGCCAAAAGCGTTCCGTGCCCCAAGATGCGGGCCTCATTCACACGCTTCGGAGATTGCAATGTCCACCTCTGACGCTGCGTTTGATTTGATTGTCATCGGTGCGGGCCCTGGGGGCTATGTTTGCGCCATCCGCGCAGCCCAACTTGGGCTCAAGGTCGCGGTTGTTGAGGGGCGCGACACGCTTGGCGGAACGTGCCTCAATGTCGGCTGTATTCCCTCCAAGGCGCTGCTCCATGCCACCCATCAGTTGGCCGAGGCGAAAGCGCATTTTGCCACCATGGGGCTCATTGGCGATCCGCCCAAGGTCGATTGGCGGCGGATGCTTGCCTATAAAGATGAGGTCATCGCACAAAACACCCGCGGCATCGAATTTCTGTTCAAGAAGAACAAGATCACCTGGCATAAGGGCTGGGGCCGGGTCCTGGGCCCTGGCCGCGTGCAGGTGGGTGAAACGGTCTACAGTGCGCGCGAGATCGTTCTTGCCACCGGCTCCGAGCCGGCGCCGCTGGCCAATGTCGACATTGATGAAAAGGTCATCGTCACCTCGACAGGGGCGCTTTCGTTGCCAAAGATCCCAAGCCGCATGCTGGTGATCGGGGGGGGCGTGATTGGCCTTGAGCTTGGGTCGGTCTTTTCCCGGCTTGGCGCAGAAGTGACGGTGATTGAATATCTCGACCGGATCATTCCGGGTCAGGATGGCGAGGTGGCCAAAACCTTCCAGCGGATTTTGGGCAAGCAGGGGCTCCAATTTGTTCTCGGTGCCGCGGTCGAGGGGGCAGAGGTGCGCGCAGGTCAGGCTCAGGTCACCTATCGCCGGCATAAGGACGGCAGCCGCGCAACCGTTACCTCCGATTGCGTTTTGGTTGCAACGGGGCGGCGCCCGTTCACCCGCGGGCTTGGGCTTGAAGAGCTTGGCGTTCGCCTTTCCGAGCGCGGGCAAATTGTGACCGCTGCGGACTACGCAACCAACATCCCCGGCATTCGGGCCATTGGCGATGTGATCGCAGGGCCGATGTTGGCTCATAAGGCCGAAGATGAGGGGATTGCGGTTGCCGAAATCCTTGCTGGCCAAAAGGGCCATGTGAACTATGGCGTCATTCCAAGCGTGATCTACACCACACCTGAGGTCGCGAGCGTTGGCGAGACTGAGGAATCATTGCAAGCGCAAGGACGCCCCTACAAGGTGGGCAAATTTTCCTTTATGGGGAACGGACGCGCCAAGGCTGTTTTTCAAGGAGAGGGCTTTGTCAAAATCCTTGCCGATGCCGAAACCGACCGCATCTTGGGCGCGCATCTTGTGGGGCCGATGGCGGGCGATTTGATCCACGAACTTTGCGTGGCGATGGAATTCGGGGCAGCGGCCGAAGACATTGCCCGCACGTGCCATGCGCATCCAACCTTTTCTGAGGCCGTCCGAGAAGCTGCCCTTGCTTGTGGCGATGGGCCGATTCATGCCTGAGCGGACAAGGACTTGAGCCTTTCGTCCGGCGCCTTTGGCACGGGTTGTTTGGTGTTGTTTCGAGGCATTTGGTGCTCGGCAGGCTTTTTTGCCCCCAACGCGACACGTCGCCATTCTGGCCCTTGCCGCAAACATCGTCCTGCCTTCCCGTCCCCGCCTTCCCCCTCGCGGGCAGATCTGTGGCGATTTGCTAGACGCCGACCGGTGCCAAAAGTTTGTTCGAAAAGGACGGGGCACTGCCGAGGTCCGAGACGTCGTGACAGACGTGATCCCCGCCGTTTGTCTTTAGACCGGGGCAAGCAAGGCGGAGTCGGGGTTAAGCAAACACAGCGATGGAACGGGGTGTGCGTGAGCCCGGCTTTTTCTCTAAAATCGCGCGCTGTGTTTGGCGGCTGCGCTTGTGGCGGAGGCTCTCTTTGCACCGTTCTATTCAATAGCCTGCGCACTGAGCGCGTCTGCGTGTCTCGTGCACAGTCTTCGCTGGCTGATTTTTCCGCATGCGGCCGAACTGTCGCGCAGAGCCGGAAAGTTCACCGACATTTTTGCCGGAAAGGCGCAGAGGTGCTGCGCTTAGCGTACTGGCGCAAGCGCCTCCTCGACCGCTTGCGCAAGCTGCGCGGCTGGACGGGCGCCTGTGTAGCGCGCCACTTCGCGCCCCCGGTGGAACAAAATGAAGGCGGGAATGCCGCGAATGCCGAAGCGCATGGCCGCATCGGGGTGGCTTTGGGTGTCAATTTTGGCGAGCCTGACGCGTGGCGCCAGCATCTTGGCGAGCCGCTCGAATTCAGGGGCCATCATTCGACATGGGCCGCACCAGGGCGCCCAAAAGTCGACCAAAAGCGGCAGATGATCGGTTTCGATCGCTGTCTCAAGCGTCGCAAGATCAATGGCCGCAACATGCCCATCGGCAAGTGGCGTGCCGCAGCGCGCGCAGTACGGAGCCTCATCAAGCCGCCCTTTCGGAAACCGGTTCTTTTGTCTGCAGGACAGACAAGTCAGGTGCAGGTGCTCTTCGGGCATCGGGATCTCCAAAAATCAATAAAACACATTTAAATGTAAGAATAAGAAAAGGCGGTTCAAGAGCGTTGCCGAAACAAAGCGCTTTTGAAACAGCGCCGCGACAGCGCAAACAGGAGCCTCTCTTAGCCGTTCTCTTCCGTTAGGGTTTGGCCGCCTCCTGAACGTGGGCCTGCCCGGCATGGATCGCCACCGGGCATAAGAGGCGGGCGGAGGCCGCCTTAAGCCCGACGCCTGGAAAACCCGCGCGCTTTGCGCGAAGCCGGAGACGTGAACAAGCCAGGTGGTAGCCACTCATGTGTTGGAATCGCGCGCTTGCGCGTCAGACCTCGAGAGGCAAGCGCCTTGGCCATTGAGAGAGGTCCGTGAGCTGCGGTTGCGCCTTGGGCCAGGATAAAAACCGCGCCGGTGGCTTTGCGTGGCGGACGTGCTGTGAGATTTTGTGTTCCAGGAACGCTTTGGGTCGTCACCGCGCTTTTTTGAACGGCGCCAACGCTGCGCGGGCCAAACGATCGGCGCGCTCGTTTTCGGCGTGTCCGGCATGGCCGCGCACCCACTGCCAGCGCACCTCATGGCGTGCCTGCGCCTTGTCGAGCCGTTGCCAAAGGTCAGCGTTTTTGACCGGCTTTCCTTCAGCTGTCTGCCAGCCGTTGCGCTTCCAGATGGGAAGCCAGCTTTCGATCCCGTTTTTTAGATAAACGGAATCGGTCACTATGGTGATTGGTGTCGGCTTTTTCAGCGCCTCGAGTGCGGCAATTGCGGCCATCAGCTCCATGCGGTTGTTGGTCGTCATGGGCTCGGCGCCGGAAAGCTCACGCTCTTTGATGACACGCCCGTCGTCGATTGCCTGCAAAACCACGCCCCAACCACCGGGGCCAGGGTTGCCTGAACACGCGCCATCGGTAAAAGCAAGGATCTCAACCACCGCGCGCGATCCAAAGGCAAAGCACCACGACGAAACTGACCGGAAGACGGAGCGTCAACCACCAGTGCGGCGCAAAACCACGGGCTTGATAAACCGCATCAAGCACCAAAATCCCGACAAAGCCGACGATCAAGTGCGCAAGCGGGTCACCGGGCAACGACCAGGGGTGTGTCAAAACGAAAAAGAAGCTGTAGAGCGCAGGGACGACCGAGCCAACATAGGCCCAAGCGGCGCTTGTGCGAGCGGCAAAACCCCACAAGACACCGCTCATAAACGCCAAAATAACCGCGCCATAGGCTTGCAACAGGATGCGTCCATCACCTGGAAGAAGCCCGCGCGTCATCGCTAGGCCAACCAAAAATGGCAGCGCGCCAAGTGCTGTGAGAAGGGCTGCAGAACGCGGTGGGCGAAACATGGCCGAACGGAGCAAGGACGATTTCGGTGAAGACTTGGAGAACCCACCTCTGGCCCTAAAGCTGCGCAGCAACCGCCGCAAGAGGGGAAAAGATCGCACGGCCAAAATGGGCGCGCTCAGCGCGCACCTTAACCGCCCGCGCGGCCTACCGGGCGTGTGCGCAGGCTCAGGGGCGGGGGAGGATTGCGAGGGAACTTTCTTGTTCAAGCGCTCAGGCGTGTCCGTCGCGCTTGGTCCGGCTCCAAGCCGGACGTCCAAGCGGGCACAAGAGATTCGTGCGGATCATGGCGCAATGTCCGGGCCTCTTCCTTCCCCGTCAAGCGAAAGCGCGGCGCTGGGGGGCGTGTGCGTCATGGTCAGCCCGTGCTGCGCTTGCAGCGGTGCCGCTTCAATTGGGGCTGCCTTCTTTGACAATGAATGCGCCATCGCGCCCCGAAGGCCCCCACAGCGCCCGCCCAAAAGAACAACCGAAATTGGTCAAACGCGCCCGTTCGGTCGCAGAGCCCGAGGCGCCCCCAAAGGCTCAAGCACTCGAGACGGAGTTTGGCTTAGCCGGCTCCTCGCTGAAGGGGCCCGAGCGGCTTGGCTGCCACGCGGCTAGCGCCTCACGCTGGCCCGAAGCGGCCCTCGACAGACCCCTGAGCCACTTGTGCCTCGCCCAAGCGCTGTGAGGGGCTCGCGGGCGATCGGGCTTTTGCTGAAGATGCGCGTGCCCTGCGCGGGTGCTTCCGCTGTGCCCTACGACGGAGCGACACGGTAACAACGCAAGCGTGCCCCGCGCGGGCTCGTGAGCTGTCAGACCGGCTCCCGCAAAATGCGCGGGACCTTGAACTCCACCCGCTCGACTGCCGTCTCGACCACCCGCTCGTCAATCGCAAACCGTTCGCGAAAGGCGGCGATTGCCTCTTGAACCAAAACTTCCGGGGCCGAGGCGCCGGCAGTCAAGCCCACAGCCTGGGCGCCCTCGACGAGGCGCCAGTCGATATCGCCGGCCGAACGGATCAGCATGGCCTTGCCCGCCCCAGCCGCACGCGCAACCTCGACAAGCCGCTGCGAGTTCGACGAATTTTGGGCGCCGATGACGAAAAACACATCAACCGAAGGCGCAATCTGCTTCACCGCCGCCTGCCGGTTGGTCGTCGCGTAACAAATATCTTCCCGCGCTGGCCCAACGATGGCCGGAAAGCGCGCTTTCAAGGCAAGTACAAGCGCGGCCGTGTCGTCGACGCTAAGCGTTGTTTGGGTGACATAGGCGAGCCGCTCGGGGTCGCGCACAACGAGCGCGTCGATATCCGCCAATGTCTCAACCAAGAGCACTTCCCCAGGCGGCAATTGGCCCATCGTGCCAATTGTTTCGGGGTGACCGGCATGCCCAATCATGATGAGCTGCCGCCCCGCGGCAAAGTGGCGCTGCGCTTCCATATGGACCTTCGTCACGAGGGGGCAGGTTGCGTCAACCGCGATCATATTGCGCCGCGCTGCCTCTTCGGGGACAGATTTGGGCACGCCATGGGCGGAAAAAATCACTGGCCGGTCGTCGGGGCATTCGTCAAGCTCTTCAACAAAGACCGCGCCTTTCGCACGCAAGCTGTCGACGACGTGGCGGTTATGGACAATTTCGTGACGCACGTAAACCGGAGGCCCCCACTTCTGCAACGCGAGCTCAACGATCTTGATCGCGCGGTCAACGCCCGCGCAAAACCCGCGCGGCGCAGCGAGATATAGAATGAGGGGGGGCTTCTCGGTCATCGCAGACATCGCAGGGCCTCGGCTTGTGGTCATTTAGCGCCGCTGGCCGCTTGGGTCCAGGACTTTGAACCTCGCGCCGGAAAGCGCGGGGTTTTTCGGGCGGACCTCTGGCCTTACCCTTTGTGCGCGAGACGTGCGGCGTACGTGCTTGACCGGGGGCATCGATCAGAAAAGATCAGCAAAGTTTTGACAGCGACGTTTTGGCCATTTGGATTCGGCCATGCGGAGGCGTCTTCGCCTCTTGTGCCTTGCCCTACGCAGGCGTATGGAATTTACAGCCAAACAATGTCTCATGAGCCGGCGATTGCGTGCAGAGGATTGGATTGAAGCCGCGCTTGGCGCGCTTGCCGAGGGTGGCTTCAGCGCGGTACGGATTGAGGCCTTAGCGCGCAAACTCAAGGTTTCGAAAGGCTCTTTTTATTGGCATTTCAAAGATTTGCCGGCTTTGCTGCAGGTTGTCTTGACGACGTGGGAGGACCGGGTCGAGGCAGATCTTGCCGCGCTCGCCGAGGCGCCGGCACGCAGCCCGGCGGATCGGCTTTTGCGCCT
>FWWL01004311.1_pt1 | contig 24272 bp, 18 predicted proteins | sample 2228331 | NCBI WGS metagenome assembly FWWL01 (sample SAMEA103939775, study PRJEB20133) | metagenome | reverse complement strand
ATTGTAAGAGATTATCCTCTGAAGGTGTTTTTTTAAGCCAATACCACACTAATTGAAATAGAATTAAAGGTGCTAAAAACAAACTTAGCAAATATAACAAAAATTTACAAATGTAACCAATAAAAACCAGAATTTTTGCTTGAGGCAGAAAAAATAGACTGTTTACAACTTCGTTACCATAATCAAAAGATTTTATGTCTTTGTATTCATGAAATACAATAGCGCGACTAAGTATGGATAATTGTCTTTCGTATAGTCCAAAATACTGATTAACTTGGTAGTTGTTCTCAAAAAATAAACCACACTCAATTTTATCTTTATTTATTCTAAAATCAAATTGATCTATCTCTTGTTTACTCACTAGACCGAACTTAAAAAGTAACTGTTTTAAATTATCTGACAGGGTGAGAGTGTCTAGTCTGGCTATCTTAAAGGCAATTTTTACCCAAAACCTAGCTAGCAATACTTGATATTTATAACACTCAACTGCCAAATCTAAATCTCTTTCTGGTTTACTTATTTCTAAAATAGCTGAGCCACATAAATACACTCTTTTAACACCCGGTAAAAACTTTATCCAATTAGCCACATTGATTGTTTTGATCTGTTTCCAAAACCAATCATTATCCATTACATAACTTGCCCAAAGCGGCTCTCTAAAAAGATTTACAAAGCGGTTAGATATTCCCCACTCATTTTCTATTAACTTAAAAAAAGATGGATCAGTGTAATGTTGGAAAATTAGGTCTTCTTTGTTTTGATAATAATTCTTTTTCATTTGAGTAAAAGCCCACAAAGGATCTGGTGGCAAGGTGTTTATTTTAAGATCACAATATGCCATAATCTCGGTATGGCAAAAGTGCTTCGATCTAGTTTGGTGATTAGCAACAAGTCTGTTTGCCTCAAAATTGTAATTAGGCTTGAGTTTATATTCTCGTCTTGTAGCTGATTTATCCATTTTTTCTCCTGATTTTAATCAAACTAAACAGATTTTAGTAGTACTTGATATATATTCTTAGCTGTTTTTTGCCAAGTGTATTTTTGACTGTTTTTGTGTCCTAATTTTATGATCTGTTGAATTAACTTTGGATTTGATGTTACTTCGATTGCTTCTTTAAAACTTTGGTAAATCGCTTCTGAACTGTATGGGTCAAAAAATATGGCAGCTTTTGCTGGAATAATTTCCCTAAAAACTTGAATGTCGCTACATAACACCAAAGTACCTCTGCTCGCAGCTTCAATTAAAGTTAATCCAAAACCTTCACTAAGCGATGGGGAAATGTAAGCCAAGGCTTGATCTTGTAATAAAATCAAATTTTCGTCACTCTCTTCTAAAGCTAGTATAATGTTACCTTGTTGATACTGTTGACTAGCCTTCACTCTTTGCATAATTTCTGGGTATTTAGGGTCTACTTTACCAGCTAAAACTAATTGATATTGATCTTTCTGTTGCTCATTAAAAATCTCAAAGCCTTCCACCAATCTTTCTACATTTTTATATTTTCTCCAAACCGACACGAACAAAAAATAATTTTTAGTAATTGCTAGATTATTTTTTAACGTTTTGGCTTTTTGTAGATACTTTTTGGTTGAACTAAGACCAATTATTTCGGCTTTTTGTGGGTTCGCTGAGGGTTGACTGAGATATAAAGGGTTGATGCCGGGATAGATTGGGGTGTTTGGTTTGTAGTCCGGTTGTTCTTTATTGAAAAAGTTTAATTTAGAAAACTCCTGAGCTTCTTTGGCAGTTTGCTTACCTAAAAAAATAATTTGTTTGGCTTTCTTAAGTCCTTGTTTAAGAACTAAATTGGCTAAAAATAGTTTTGGTCCTTTTGGTTTTATCTTAGGTATAGTAAGATCCAAAACTTGGTAGACAAAGGGTTTGTTATAGAGAATAGGAAAATTAAAGTTAAAGAAAAAAACCAAATTAGGCTTTAACTTATAGATTTCATATAAAAGTAGAGTCTGTTCTGAGATGGAATAGTATTTACAATCACTAAAATAGATACAAAATTTAGGATTTTCTTGTACTGTTGGCCACCAAGTTAAATGTTTTTGTAAATCTAAATTTGCTATTTCTTTGGTCATTATTAAAGTCACTTTTTGAAAAACCTTATCTTTGATGAATAAGGGTACTAGTTCGGTAAATAAATCTCTTATATAAACTGCTAGCCCAAAAGCCTCTGGTCGATAAAAGCGAATATCAATTATTAGGTGCATATTATTGTAAAATTATTTTTGTTTAGCACAATCAGGTAAAAAATTTTATCTAAAAATTAGTGAAGCTAACTACTATAGAGATCAATCTATTTGGTTATAGAAACTTTTTTAGATGAATTAACCGTCAATAGAAATTGACTAACCAATGACAATTTCGTCAATACACTCTACAAAATCACCCACTTCTACTTTAGCTTTGCCTTTTACAGAAACTCCAAATTGCTGAGCAATATTTATTTCTTTAACTTTCACCTTGTTTCTTTGTAATTCTACAATCTCTAATCTACCCAAATCTTCGCCGTTTCTTATTAATCTTAGTTCTTTATTGTCTAATATTTTACCCCATTTTACTTCTCCACCAAAAATCTGAATATTAGCCTTTTCGCTCTTAAATTTTGCCAAAACCTCAGCTCTGCCTAAAACTTTAATTCTAGTCTGGTGTTTGATGTTTTTGAGCAACTGGTCCTCAACCCATTGTAAAATTTCATAAATGATCGAACTTTGCACCAAATTAACTTTTAGTTTACTGATCATGTCAGCAGCTTTTGGTAAAATATCCGTATGAAAAGCTAAAATAGTAGAATTAGTGGTATGAGCGAATTCAACATCTGTTTCACTGACTTTACCAACACCTTCTCCAACAATTTTAATTTTAACACTTTCTTGTGGAATTTTTAGAATAGATTCTTTAAGAGCTTCCAAAGACCCACTTACATCTGCTTTGAGGAAAAGATTAATACCTCCCTCAGAAGTTTCTTGTTTGTAAATATAGGTTCGTTTTAGACTTCTTTTAGCTTTTTCCATATCAGCTGCAATTTGAGCAGCTTTTTGAGTTTCGTGTACGATTAGTAATTCGCCTGTATTAACTATTCCGGACAGTCCAGTAACTTTGATTGGATCACAAATTTCGGCTTGTTGAATAGCTTTACCTTCGGTAGTTTTGATGCTTCGTATTTTACCTACAACCTCACCACAAGATACATTATCTCCAACTTTTATACAATGTCTTGTTACTAATAGGGTAGTAACTACTCCAACTTGGTTGTCAATATGGCTTTCTACGACTATGGCTTGACCCGGTTTGTCTATACACCCTTTAAGGTCGGCTATGTCTGCCATTAACAAGACGGTGTCTAATAATTTGTCTATGTTAATGTTGTTTTTAGCTGAGATTGGAATAAATTGAGTGTCTCCACCCCATTCTTCTGGCACTAAACCGAATTTAGCAATGTCAGCTTTAGTTTTTTCTATATCCGCATTTGGCAAATCAATCTTATTCAAAGCCACAATCACAGGAGTTTTAGACATTTTGGCTCTTTCTATAACCTCTACCGTTTGTGGTTTGGGACCCTCCACAGCCGAAACCATTAAAATTATAAAGTCTGCTAGCTGAGTTCCCCTTGCCCTCATTGCAGTAAAAGCTTCGTGACCGGGAGTGTCAACGAAAGTAATTTTACGACCATTGTACTCTATTTTGTAACTAGCTACATGTTGGGTAATGGCTCCAGCTTCTTCGGCCACTACATTGGTTTTGCGGATAGTATCAAGTAGGGTAGTTTTGCCATGATCAACATGACCCATAACGGTTACTACCGGAGGTCTAGAAATTAGATTTCCATCCAAATTTTGGCCAAAAGCTTTCTCTAGTTTTTCGGACACTGTTGTAGGAACAAAATCGTCTGACGACTCGGGATAAACCTCTACTCCTAACTCTTGGCTGATCAAAGCTGCTGTATCATAGTCAATTTTTTCGTTGAGAGTTGCCATTACTCCGTTAAGAATCAAGGTTTTTACGACAACTCCCGGTGGTTTTGCTATGGCTTCTGCCAATTCGGCTACAGTTATAGTACTAGGTAGATAAATTTTATCATCATTCTTTAACTTTTCTAATCTTTCCGGAGCAATGATTTTAGTTATAGCTATAGCAGAACTATAGGGAATACGAGTATTTCTACCCTGAAAACCCGGTATTCCATGCTCTTGAGCAATTTCCCTTAGTTGGGGGGTTGATTTTCCCAGTAATCTAGCAAGTGTTGATATGTTCATAAAAAATTTAATCTTGATTAGGAAATCAAGTCCAGAAAATGGATCTTTACTTAAAAGTTTTTGCAAAAAGTCTTTTTGTCAAGCGACCAATATTTCTGGTGGTATTAAAAAGCCGAATTGTGAAGCTCGTTACAAATTTTTAACCAACTAAATTTACCAAAATAATTTTAGATAATAATTTTTAAAAAATTTCGATCTATTCTTTAATATTCGTGGCACTTATTGTGCAATAAGTAAGGGATAAAGGAATTGCTTAATTTCTAAAAAATTTATTGCAATAACATAATTCAGCTATTTTTATGCTTGTTAACTCGACTACTGTGTCTATATAACTGACTATTTTTGTTATCAGATTTACCAATTCTTAGTATGATTAGCAATTATTTCAATCTTCACACTAATTTCTAATTTTTCTAAAAACTAGATTTTAAAAAATAACTTAAAACAACTCCATTTTTTCCTTTCTTTCCACAACAAATTCAGTGCGGTCTGTATATTCAGCTTGCTTGCCCGGATTCCATTGATCTACTGGTCTGATGTAACCTACTACCCTAGAATACACTTCGCAAACTTCTCCACATTTAGGGCAGGTTTTATGTTCACCTTTGATATAACCACATTTTGGACAGATGCTAAAAGTGGGAGTTAGGGTAAAGTAGGGCAGGCGATAGTTTTCAGCTATTCTTCTAACTAAATTTTTGGTAGTTTCTAGATCTGAGATTCTTTCTCCTAAAAAACCATGAAAAACTGTACCTCCAGTGTATTTAGTTTGTAAATTATCTTGTAAGTCTAATGCTTCAAAAATATCTTCAGTATAACCAACTGGCAATTGAGTAGAGTTCGTATAATACGGCTCAGCAGTGTGTTGTTTAACTTGTTTGTCGTTAGCGACGATGATTTCGGGGTATTTTTTCTTGTCTAGTTTAGCCAGTCTGTAACTAGTGCCTTCAGCAGGAGTGGCTTCTAGGTTGTATAAATTGCCGGTTTCTTCTTGATAGGTTCTAATTTTTTCTCGCATAAAGTCCATAATGTCGCTAGCCAGTTGTTGTCCTTCTTCAGTAGTAATATCTTTTTTGATAAAATTAACCAACAGTTCGTTCATACCCACTAGACCAATGGTAGAAAAATGGTTTGACCAATATTTACCAAACCTTTGCTTAATTCCGCTGAGGTAAAATTTGGAGTATGGATAAAGGCCATTTTCAGTAAAATGTTCTACAATTTGTCTTTTGATTTCTAAACTTTCTTTGGCCGTGTCCATTAGGTTTGACAATTTCTCAAACAAATCTTGCCTATTGAAAGAAGTGTAGCCAAGTCTAGGCAGGTTGATGGTCACTACCCCAATCGAGCCTGTGAGAGGGTTGGAACCAAACAAGCCACCACCTCTAGCCCTCAGCTCGCGATTATCTAGTCTTAAACGGCAACACATTGAGCGAGCATCCTCAGGGTTCATATCCGAGTTAATAAAGTTAGCGAAGTAAGGTATACCGTATTTAGCTGTCATTTCCCAAATTTTGTCATAACGGCTGTCACTCCAGTTAAAGTCTTTGGTTATGTTGTAGGTAGGAATAGGAAAAGTAAAAATACGACCGCTATTGTCCCCAGCTATCATCACATCAGCAAAAGCCTCGTTGATCATATTCATTTCTTCTTGAAAATCTCCATATCTTTCGGGTTTTAGTTCACCACCGACGATAACATGCTCATTGGCTAAATATTTAGGTGGATTGATGTCAAAAGTTAGATTGAAAAAGGGTGTCTGAAAACCAACTCTGGTAGCCACATTCATATTAAACACAAAAGACTGCATCTCTTGCCGGACTTGCTCAAAAGTCAAACCGTCGTAGCGAACAAATGGAGCCAGCAAGGTGTCAAAATTAGAAAAAGCTTGAGCTCCAGCGGATTCTCCCTGTAAAGTGAAAATAAAATTCACAATTTGACCAAGTGCTGAACTGAAATGCTTAGGAGCGGAGCAGGCGACTTTGTTAGGTACTCCAGTAAAACCAAGTCTAAGTAAATCTTGCAGATCCCAACCACAACAGTAAGAATTAAGCTCTCCCAAATCATGGATGTGAAAATCACCGTCGATATGAGCTGAGGCGATATGCTGAGGGTAGATTTTGTCTAGCCAATAAACTTTAGTCACCTCGTTGCTGATGTAGTTTCGCAGACCCTGCAAAGAAAACCCCATATTAGCATTCTCTTTTACTTGCCAATCCAATTTGTCCAAGTAGCTTTGGGTTAAAGACAGGATTTTGGAGTTATCTGTGTTAATTTGACCGATAATATCTTGCTCTACCAATTTAATAGAAAAAGGGTTCTGTTGGGGGTTTAGGTTTGGGTTTGTAGACATAACAGAAGAGAAATAAAGTTTTAAAAAATAGACACAAAAATAATTCTCACGAAACTTTGTAAGTGATAACAAGTAACTACTTAAAAACTACAAAATTTGGATTATTTATTGTAACTTTTGAGGGGGAAAAGTATAGTTTTGCAAAACGGTCAAAAAAATCGAAAAAATTTTTACATCTGTCAAAAAATGTAACTTTACCCACAATCTAAACATCAATTATGCCTTATGTAAAAAGGACTAATGGATTTTTTTAGGTCAAATTTATCAACAAAATACGAATTTGTTTCGTATAAAATAAACAATATATAGTGTAAAAGTTACTAAAATTTATACCACAAATAGTGGTTATACTTATTTTGTCTACATAAAAACAAAGATAAGTACCATAAATGGCAATTTTTTTTGATTACAGGTACTACATATAGAGTCAACTATGCTCGATATCAACTATTCAAGATTGACACCACCCCATTCAACAAAATGAAATCTGGAATTATCTCTTTTGATTGGCACGATTTTTGGTTCTTTAGTTTGGGTTGGTTTGAAAGCCTTTTTGAAGACCATAAAAATACGAACCATCTGAGCAGGTTGGGGTGTTATATCCATTTGAGCTAGTTTAGAGTATTGTTCAGTGGAAAAAGTAATCAAAGAATAGTCATTTTTTTTGTAATTCTAGTAGCCAGTAAGTAATAAAGTCGGTCATCTCTTTTTGATTTAGTCCTAATTTGGTTAAAGTATTTTCTAGAAAAGTTGCATAATCACTTCGAGCAACACAAAAAGCTTCGGTTAAATCCCATTGCCAGTTTTCAGGCAGGAGCCCTTCCCAGAACAGAATAAATAAGGATAAATCTTATTTGCCATTTCTATTCCACCATTTGCCATTATAATTACTAGATCTTTATTTTAGATTCAGTGTAAAGACTAAGATTTGACTAATTAAAATTGACAAAACTATAAAAAAATAAGACAGATTTAACCTGTTAGGTACAACACGCAATTTTGTAGGTAAAACAATTTTTAGTCTAGTTATATGCTTGATGAGAATTTAATTAAATTAGAGCAATTAGCTCAATTGGTTAGGTATTATTCTCTTGTTTCTACAACTACTGCTGGATCTGGGCATCCTACTTCTTGTCTTTCAGCTACAGATCTGATGGTGGCTTTGATGTTTGGCGGTTATTTTAAGGCGGATTTAAATGACCCTAAAAACCCAAACAACGATCGTTTAATTTTTTCTAAAGGTCATGCTGCTCCTTTGTTGTATGCTTTGTATGCTGCAGCTGGCAAGTTAAGCGAAGAGGAACTACTAACTTTAAGAAAAATTGATAGCCGTTTGGAAGGTCACCCCACCCCTAATTTTGAGTATACCGAAGCGGCTACTGGCTCTTTAGGTCAGGGTCTTGGAATTGGTTTGGGAATGGCGCTCAATGCCAAAATGGACAATTTGGATTATAAAACATATGTGCTACTGGGTGACGGCGAGATGGCAGAAGGGTCCGTTTGGGAAGCTATTCAATTAGCTAGTTACTATAGATTGAACAATTTAGTCGGAATTCTGGATGTCAATGGCTATGGTCTGGCTGGCAAAACTATGGTTTATGATCAAATTGATGTTTACAGCAATAGATTAGAATCTTTTGGTTGGGAGGCTATTGAGGTGGATGGACATAACTTAGAAGAAATTTGTGAGGTTTTTGACTCAATAAATCAGATTAGTGATCGCCCGGTTATGATTGTTGCTAGAACCAAAAAAGGAGCTGGTGTAGATATGCCAGAGTTAGCAAACCTTCATGGCAAAGTACTAAGTAAAGATCAACTTCAAACTGCTTTGCAAATTTTGGGAGAGGTGGATAAAACCGTGATTGGTGAGGTAGCAACTCCAAATAAAATACAACCAAATCCAACAAAATCAAGCACCAAAATCGAAACAAAAAATTATCAATCCAGCGAACAAGTTGCCACTAGAGAAGCTTACGGACAAGCTTTGGCTGAATTGGCAGCTGAAAATCAAGATATTGTGGTTTTAGATGCTGATCTTTGCACCTCTACTTTCTCCGTAAGGGTTAAAGAAGTTGATCCAAATAGGTTTTTAGAGATGTACATCGCTGAGCAAAACATGGTCAGTACAGCCACTGGATTAGCCTTAAGGGGTAAAATTCCTTTTTGTTCTTCCTTTGCCGCTTTTCTGACTAGAGCTATGGACCAAATTAGAATGGCTAGATATTCCAATGCTAATGTCAAATTCTGTGGTTCGCATGCGGGAGTATCTATTGGTGAAGATGGTTTTAGTCAGATGGGTCTTGAAGATATTTCTATGTTTAGAGCCATTCTTGACTCAGTAGTTTTATACCCGTCAGATGCCACCAGTGCTAAGGCTTTGACTAAAGAGTTAGTTAAACATAATGGAATCGGCTACATTCGCACTAGTCGCCCTAAAACTCCGGTATTGTACGAATCTTCCGAGACTTTCGAGATAGGAGGTAGTAAAACTCTTAGATCTTCTGATAAAGATTTGCTCACTGTAGTTGCCGCCGGTGTTACCCTGCACGAAGCTCTCAAGGCAGCTGATTTGTTGTTAAAAGACAATATTTATATTCGAGTAATTGATCTTTATTCCATCAAACCCCTAGATGGTCAAACTTTAGTCAAAGCGGTGAGTGAAACAAAAGCTATCATTGTGGTGGAAGATCACTACAAAGAGGGTGGTATTTACAGTGCAGTTTGTGAATTTTTAGCGAATCCAGAATCTAAAGCTATTAGGTTTGTGCCAATTTATTCTATGTCCGTAACCAAGGTCCCTAGAAGTGGAACTCCAGAGAGTCTGTTGGAATATGTTGGTATAGATGCCATGGCTATAGTTAAAAAAGTTAAGGAGTTAATCTAGTTATTAAAATTTATTTGCTTCTAAGATAGAAATTTAAAAACGATAAAAATTCAAAAATACTTCGAATTTTGAGATTTGTGAATATTGAGCTAATTTTTTATGAAAAATCATAAGAAAAGTGAGTTAAGTTTAAGTTTAAGAAAGTGATAATTTTAAGGCTTAAATTTGTGGAATTTTACGGCAATTAGTAATACTTACGGAATGCCGTTTACGAATGTAAACATACTTTTGTTAAAAATCCAAAACTTTTTCTCTATAGAAACTGTAAATAGTGACTTAAAATAGAATTTATAAACTGTCTGAACTATGCTTTCTAAACTTTTAGAGGGTCTAAACCAGAAACAAGCTGAAGCAGTGCAACAAACAAGTGGCGCGACTTTAGTGATTGCGGGTGCTGGGAGTGGCAAGACTACAGTATTAACTAGAAGAGTAGCTTATTTGATCGCTCAAGGAGTATTACCGGGTAAAATTTTGTGTCTGACTTTTACTAATAAAGCTGCTGAAGAGATGAATCAAAGAGTTCGCAAGTTGCTGGCCGAAAATGGAATCAATCTTCCTTATATACCTACATGGAGGGAAGACTACATTAACAGTCCTTTGCTGTGTACTTTTCACTCTCTAGGAGTCAGGCTTTTGCGAGAGTTTGGAGATAGAATTGATCTTAAGAAGGATTTTACCATTTTAGATAGTGACGACCAAAAAAGAGTTGCCAAAGAAATTATCAAAGAAATGAATTTGGATACAAAAACTTACCAACCCAGTCCATTTTTGTATTTTGTATCACAGTGCAAACAAGAGTTGCTCACCTCCGATCGCAGTAGTCAAATTGGGCGAGATTTTATGCCGATTTTTCACCAGTTTTATAGAAGATATGAGCAAAAGTTACGATCCAGCCATGCCGTAGATTTTGATGATCTTTTGCTTTTACCGTACTTATTGATTTCCCAAAATTCTGATGTCCACGAAATTCTATTAGATCGTTGGCACCATATTATGGTGGACGAGTTTCAAGATACCAACGAAGCTCAGTTTGCTTTGGTAAAACTGTTGTGTCCTAAAGATAAATTATCATAATTTCAAATTAATTTTTGTTTTTTAGATATTTGAGTCACTGCGGAATTTGACAGTTAGAAATACTTAAAACACAAATTTAGCCTTTTGAAATAAGTAAGGCGAGTTTTTCTTCTGTTTATGGTGTCTGTTGAGAATATAAATCAATTTATATTTTTTGAGTTTCTTGACAACTTACTGTTAGTCCAAGAGCATATCAACCTATATTTTTCTATTCTTAAACCAAAGATAAAAGATGCTTAGCAAGTTAATAGCCAAATTTATTGACTATAGGGGGATATTGTCTAGTATTTTTTGGATTTTTTTATTTAAAGTTTTAGCAGTTTTTTTGGGTATTTTTACTAACCGCTGGTTGGTACAAAATCTACCTCCCGAGAATTTGTCGACTTATTTTCTTATTCTTAGTTATAATAGCCTGATTATACAGTCTCTTGGTTTTGGTATCTATCCTTTAATTCAAAAATTTTACACAAATAAGGAACACGAACACAATCTACCGAATATTTGGGCAACTTTCAATATAGTACGATTTGTTACTTATTTTATAGCTATTTTAATAATTTTGGCATCTTATCATTATGTTTCTTCTTTTCAAGAGGATCAGTTATATTTTATTTTAGTTCTTTTTTCAGCTCAATTTTTGCTAGAAATAGACAGTCATTATCAAGGAGTCTGCAATGCCAAAGGTAATACTTGGCAGTTTAGCCTTACCGATCTTATCAGCAAAATATTATTGTTGATTATTCTGTTTGGCATAAGTTGGATGATTAAAGATACTGATCTCTTTATTTTTTATATTTGGGCTGTTTTTTTAACTAATCTTGTATCTTTGGTCATTGATGCTATTTGGCAAAGAAAATATACTAAATGGGGTCGTTTTGAATTTAATTTACTCAAACAAAATTTACCAACGATGATATTTTTGATGATGTCTGGCTTGGTTTCGTCCATTTATGAAAACATAGACAGGTTAATTTTAGATTATTTTCAATCTTCCCAAGAAGTTATAATCGCATATGCCAATGCATATACAAATTTGTTTGATAAATCAAAGATTGTGGTTTTAATTGCCATACCCACACTAGCTAGTTTCTTAAAAAAGAGGATAGATGAAACCAGTTTTTCAGCCACAAATTGGTTTGCTAGACACAAAAATTTTTTATTTAGTTTTCTATTAGTTTTTATAATTGGTTTGGCTACTTTTATAGGTTTGACTATATTTGGTCCTTGGGTGCTTAAGTTTATCGATCCAAAGGGTAAATACGACTTATCTTTTCAAGTTTTGCCAATTTTGGCATTTGCTTTGGTTCCTTATTTTTTAAATGTATTTATTTTTATTTTAATAGCTCTTAAAAATGGTGAAAAATTTAATTTTGCTATTGAATTTATTTCTTTAATTTTTGCTCTAACTCTCTATTTTATACTAATCCCCCAAATGAGTTTGTTTGGGGCGGCATATGCTACATTGTTTACTTATTCTTTTGGTTTGATTATTAGGCTAATCTGTTATTTCTGGCTTTATAACCAACCTGACAATCCGGATAGGTATACTCAGAATTTAGATAATAGTGGGCAAAATCGAAACTCTCAAGAGATAGCTTGTACACAAAAAATTAAAAAAATTGCCCATTTTAATTTGGGGCTTAATGATAACAAAGGCGATGCCGCCATAGTCCTAAGTATTCAAGATCTTATCAAAAAACATTTAGGGAACGATATCCAAATCGACTCATTTCCAATTCAACACCTTTCTTCAAGAAAGTATATTTCAGTTTTTCAAAAAATTTTTAACAAAATCGATAAAACTGGCAACAATCTTTTGATAAAGATTTTTCGGATAATTTTATTTCCTGCGGCGGTGGTAGCTAGATTAAAAGATCTACGAATGGTCCAAAAAGCTAACAAATATGATCTAATTGTCATTGGTGGGGGTGGAATGTACTCTCCAAAATGGATGTTACCGCTGAAAGATGATATTATAAACATGCTCAAACCACCTGTGGTGGTGTTTGCTGGTGGGTATAATCAAAGTAAGAATGATCCAGAGATGAGAGAGAAACACTTTGCTAGTATAAAAAATTTGTATTATAAGAGTAAACTAAATTCAGTGAGAGATTACAACACTTATAAACTATTTCAAAAAATTGACACACAGCTAACTCCAAAAGTTTTGCCTGACCCCGCCATTGGTCTTTCTTCAATCCCAATAGACAAGATGAGCTTTGATTCTACCAAACTCAAAATTGGTGTTAATGTAGCTTATCACGGCTGGTCAGGTCAGGATATTTATTTATCAAGAATCATCGACAGCTATTCCACTGTTCTTAATCAAATAGCCGAAGCCAAAAATGCTGAATTTTATTATTTAGTACACACCTCTTCTAAATACGAATATAACGACAGAAAAGCTAGCGAATTTGATGCTGTAAATTTATTACAGTCAAAATTAGACCAAAAAATGATTATTTGTGATTATGATCCCCGCAAACTTAAGTATGTATACGAAAACTTGGATATTGCTATTTGTATGATGTTGCACTCTAGCATTTTGGCTTTTGCTTCGGGTACTCCATTTGTTTCTATCGGCTATGACAAAAAGAATTTAGCTTTTATGGAATTTATTGGCTATCCTCAATACTATATTGATGTTGCTGATCTCACCTCTGAAAATCTTACCCAAAAACTACTTTTACTTTTCGACCAGAAAGCTCAAATAAAGCTTGATTTTATGAGACAAAAGCAACTTTATCTTCGAGAGCTTGATGATTTTGTGCAAAGTTTTGTGGATATAAAATAGTTTTTGTACTGATTTTAGCATAATCAGGTGTATTACTTTTTATATTTTTTGGATAATTTTTAACTGGTTCCATTTTAAACTTTAGTTTTTTATCTAAGGTTGTTGTTTTAAAACAACTTGTTTTGGGTAATACTTAATTTTACAGTTTTAATTAACATTTGGTTAGTTTTTGTTCATATTTTTTGAGAAAGGTTTTGCTTTTCAAGTGATACTCATTGTGAAAAGGGAGCTAATATTTTCTAATTTTTGATTGCTATCTCTTTAGAAAAGGGACACATTTTCTTTATGGAAATTTTGATAGACATTAACCCACATTTAGTTGGAGATAAAAGACAAAGGTCTATTTTTCATTTGACTTAAAATCAACAATAGAGTTTGTCTTGCTAGTAAAAATTTGATAGTGATGGGTAATTTTGTTATAATCTAAAAATTATAATTCTTTGATTATGCTAGTGGTATATGCAAAAAATTGCTTTTCTAGGTCAGAACGGGTCTTTTAGTAGCCTTGTTGCTCAAAAATATTTCAAAGATGACTTTGTGCCAGTTAGTTGCAACCAAGCTAGAGATTTGTTTGAAGCAGTGGTTCAAGGTGATGCAGACATTGCCATAGTTCCTATTGAAAATACTGTGGGTAGTTCGGTACTAGAGCATTATGATTTGTTTTATAACTATGAAAATAAAGTGGAAATTTTTAGAGAAGTCTATTTAGCGGTTGAGCATCAATTAATGGGCTTAAACACGAGTAGTTTAGAGGCTGTAAATACAGTTTATGCCCATCCCCAAGCCTTTTTACAGTGTAGTCATTTTTTACAAAACTACCCCCATTGGCATCTTAAAGAGACAGCGAACACCTCTCAAGCCATGCAACAAGTTCTCGAACAAAAATTACCAAATGTTGCCTTGATAGGTAGTCAGCAAATCATCAAAGAGCAAAATTGTCTCAAAATTTTGGCATCCAACATACACAACCACAAAAATAACTACACTAGGTTTTTACTTATTTGTAGGATAGGACAAACTTCACCTAATTTGAAGGCTGATAAATGCAGTATTTGTTTTAAACTAAAGCACCAACCAAAAAGTTTACTTTCAGCTCTCCAAATCATTAGTCAGGATTATATTAACCTAACTAAAATTGAGTCTAGACCAATACCGGGAACCATTTTTGAATACATTTTTTATGTTGATTTTGAATTTGAGACACAAAGACTTGAGCAAGTCAAACTAGTTTTGCAGGAATTAAAAAACAATACCATTGAACTAAAAAATTTTGGTTTTTACCGGAAGGGTAGGTATACCTAAGAATACTTAAATTAATTTCAGCTTGTTTAAATTTAATCCTACATAAAGAAAATTGATCTTTTCCCAGAGGTGTAGACTTATTTATACGAATAAACTTCGATTCCCAAACTTATCACAGTCCAACAAGTCCAAATCACTATTGGTGGATACGAAATAGGAAGTATAACAAAGGTCGATAAATTTTTTAGGTTTTTGGAAGAGGAATTTCCCTTTTTTGATGTTGGTAGTCGCAAGACTGAATGAAATTTAACTAACAAACAACACCTACCTTATCTTCGGTAGAAGATAGCTACTCTTCAAAGAAGAAGGATTGTCAAATAAATTATAATATTTTTATAAGTTAGAATTTAGTCAATTTATAGCTGAAAACAATTGAACCAATCTTGCTTCAAAACCTGAATGGCAAGAATATTTTAAAGTCGAAAAAACCAAAATTTTAGAGTTTTAAGCCAAAATTGAAGTAGTCGAATAAAGAACTAAAAAGTAAAAGGTGAAGGAGTTGTATCGATTAAATTTCTCTTTTTTAAAGAGGTGATAGTTGCAGGTTGATGGGATATTTTTTCTTCACAAACCCCCAAAGCCAACCAACTGCTCTGGTAAACCAGATTATCTAAAAGAGAGGGATTGGCAACTTACCAAACTAGTTATTTTTTAGCCAAAAATGGTTGTGCCTTCTCCTGCAAGAGCTTTGGTCACTGGCTCTGCCACTCTAGCATCACCGAAGTAAATTTTTTGAGTGCCTGCTTCTAGCATCTGGCTAACAGCAAGAATCTTTTTTTTCATTCTACCATCAGCTAGCTCTAGCATTTGAGCAACTTCACCTTTGCGAATGGTTTTTATTAAAGTGTTTGGGTCTTCGTGATCCGCCAACATTCCCGGAGCTTCAAACAAAAACACTACTTCTTTGATTTGCATTGCTTCTACCAAAACTGCTGCCGCTGTATCGTTGTCACAATTGATGATTTCGCCTTGCTCTGATATTGCTGGAGCTGTAATGACAGGCACAAAACCATTGTCTAGTAAACTGGTTACTACTTTTGGATTGGCTTTGACCACTCTTCCGCTATAGTTACCGTCAAGCATTTTGATTTTGTCCCCATCTTTAATCATCAATTTTGGTTTTCTTTTGGCTTGCCACAGACCACCATCAACTCCGCAAATACCTACAGCATTGATTCCAACAGACTGTAATTTGGCGACGATGGTTTTGTTTGCCAGCCCCGGATATGCCATTAGAAAAAGATCTATAAACTCCCTATTAGTATAAACACTACTAACTCCCGAAGGTGACACCACGGTTTGGGTTTTGATTCCCATTCTTTGTCCGAGTTCATCTCTAATAGCATTAGCTCCGTGAACTATGATTATTTGCCTTCTTTTTGCGATGTTAGCCAAATCTTGGGCGACCAAATCCCAGTTAATATTCTTGCCACCTCCAACTTTCACTAAAAGCATATTAGTTTAATAATTAAAGTAAACCGGCTGACAAAAGAGCTTCTTCACTCATCATATTAGTGTTCCATGGAGGGTCAAAAGTAACTTCTACTGAGTATTCTTTTACCCAGTCTAAATTTTCTATTTTTTCTTTGATTTCACTTAATAGTGTGTCGGCGAACGGACAAGTAGGACTAGTAAAAGTGATAATCAAGTGAACATGATTGTTTTTGTCTACATCAATACCATAAACCAACCCTAAATCATACATATTAATACCCAATTCTGGGTCAAACACAGTTTTGAGAATATTAATTATTTCTTTTCTTCTTTCTACAAGAAAGAGATCCATACTGGATTTAACTCAAGGAAATTTGGTAACAAATGTCAAACATTTGGTTTTTAAGTTGGTCCAAGGAGTATGGTGTCATGCTTTTGAATATTTTAAGAATTTGGATCTTTTACTAAAAAACAAGGGTATAAATTAAAAGTATAAACAAAATTGATACTGATGCAAGATGAGTTTTACTGTTTAGTTTTTTGAGAAAGGCTCTGCAAAAGCTCCCAAATCGCTACTTTTTGACTGTAGGACAGCTCAAACGGGAGTTGTTTAACTATACTTTTTAGAAAATCTATCTCAATTTGAGAAGCTAAACCTTGTTTTTGATTCACTTGACTGCTTAAAAAGTGATTTACAGCTACTTTTAGATATACCTGAAAGCTAATCCAATAGTCTAATGTTTGTTTATACGAATCATAATTGGTAGGTTTGTGTATATTTTGTAGGTCAATAATTGTGGGAAAGATGTCATTTGGTGGCACTAAACCTTCTAAATTTAGGACATAGTCTTGTGGGCTTAGTTTGTTATGAACGGATTTAAAAAAATTTGACTTCAAAAAACCAACTTGAGGATAGTAAACTTCTAAATAATCTTTAATTTTACTTTTTCCTAATTTAAGCACTTGATCGTTAGTATCACCAGCAAAGAGGGCATATTTGTCTAACCCCCAAAACCCATTTCGGTAAGACAAGAGTAACTGATATTCTTTGTTTACTTGCAAAGTTTTCAGGGTAAATTTGGTTATTGAAAACAGATAAGTTTGATAAAATCTATTACAGGTTTGACTGTGCCAGTCTAAAACAAGAAACTTTTTTTTGCTAGTTTTGTGAGTAATTTTTTGAAGTATGGCTTGATCTAGATATTTTGGTCTGTCTGTGGTTTTTGGGCTAAATTGATAAAAAGGCAAAACCCGAATCATCCCACTTGGTAAAAAAGTTATTAAATCATATAAACTGTATATTTTAGCAGTTTTTAGTTTGTTTATTTCTTGTGTAGAAAGTTTTTTTGCAAGATCTGTCATTATTATAATGATAATGAAAACAGAGCTATAATTTGTTGTCAAAAAGGATTCGTTTCTTTTTCCGAAAAGGTATTGCTTGAAGAATAACGCGGGGTATTTTTTAATTCCTTTTTGTTAAACCCCTCTTTCTTAAAGGAGTGGCATCTTGTAGAGATAAAGGGGTATTTTTTTTAAAAAAAGTTGAGTGATAATAAGCGAATTATCTTTCCTCCACGAATTCACAAGTCACCCCGTTCTAGCCAACGACCTTTCCATAAGTAAGGTAATTGGTAAACTAAAAAAATTAGAAAAACATTACGAATCATCTTTGTGAACCATTAAAATCAAAATTCTTGACCGAAATAGTTAAAAATTTTACTCATTAAACCATGATTATAGCTGGTTTAACCAAACTCTCGCTGATTGATTACCCGGGTAAACTTGCGGCGGTAGTATTTACACAAGGTTGTTCTTTTAGCTGTCCGTTTTGCCATAACCCAGAATTGATTAAAGTTTTGAATGCAAAGCAAGCCAAAAATGCCAAACCGGATACAGAGATTTTTGAATTTTTACAAAAGAGAATTGGCAAATTAGATGGTGTAGTGATAACCGGCGGAGAACCTACTTTGCAGAAAGACTTAGGAGGTTTTATCAAAAAAATAAAAAGTATGGGATTTTTGGTTAAACTAGACTCATATGGTCATAACCACAGAATTTTGGCAGAACTTTTAGAACAAGGTAATATTGACTATGTAGCAATGGATATTAAGCATTCCCCATCAAAATATAGTCAAGCCACAGGAGTAGTTGTAAATATAGAGAATATTCGTCAAAGTGTGCAAATTATCAGAAATTCTGGAGTGGACTACGAATTTCGCACTACTTGTGTCCCTACCATTCATGAAGAATCCGACTTTGAAGAAATTGCTGACTGGTTAGCTGGTTCAAAAAGATATTTTTTACAGGAATATAGAGATATAAGAACTTTAGATCCCAATTTACCAGACAGAACTAGAGGTAAATCACTAGATCTAGAAAAAATTCAACGAAACATTGCTGATCGCTTTGAATATGTTGGAATTAGGAGATAAAATACAATAAAATGTTTAATTAGATTTTATTCATCAAATCTCTGGTTGAAAGGATCTTTTATTCTACAAGCGACAATAGCAACTGACTTCTTATGATCGTACTGTTTAAACACTAATTCTAAACCAACTTCATCAAATTGCTTTTTAAGCAATTCTTCGCTAATTAAATGATGCTTCCATAAATTAATAGTTTCACCTTTTCTTAGTTTTACAGGAACAGTTTGGTTAAATATTTTGAAATTTATAATGTAATCTTTGTTTAAGGTCAAAAACTTCACTCTCGCATTTATTTTACTATCATATGTAGTAGTAATATATTTATCTCCATAATTTAAATCCAACATTTTAGCAATCCAGCCAACATGCCTATGTGAAGTTTTGCTTGCAATATAGTTATGAACTATCTTATTACTGTCGATGTCGTTTGTATAAGAAAAAACTAACAAATCATTTATATCCATACTTCTTACGAAGTTCTTGAGAACCTCTATTCTATCATTAAAATTGCAGAAAGTGTTACCTAAAAGCAATACTATGTTTGAAATATTTCTTGGATGCAATTCCTCGTGCATTTTGCTTTCTATCAACACTTTAGCGATATCCATTTGTTCAATATCAGCCCTATATTTAGCAAATCGAATATTCGGAAACCAGCTTTTAACATTTTTTTCTACCAAATCATTAATATCACTACTAATATCCACAGCCACATACTTATTCAAAATTTCAGTTTTATGGAGTCTTTCTAGCCATTCTTTAACGGGATAACCGTTGCCTGGTCCAACATCTATTATATTTAATAAGTTACTACTACTTACAAAGTAAAGTAAATTATCTAAAATTAAAAGTTTTAAATCATTTATGATTTTGGTTATTGGTGACTCAAAGTAAAAATCACTCCAACCTTGGGCACCGTCAGAGTAGTAATTATACTTGAGTTTTATTTGTCTCTTAAATCTAAGGTCATTAATTATCTCAACTATTTCATCTTCGTTAAATATTTTATAAAATTCATCTGGAACTTCAATCACTTTTGGTTGATTTTTTTGAGCCGCCTTGTTAGCCGCTATGTTGGCTAGAGAAAGAGAAGGTTCAGGTTGCATAAACAAAAAATTAAATTAATAAAAAACAATTTTAAAAAATTTTCCAAAAGGCTGTATCACTAACTATACTCAAATTCTGATAACTAAACTGTCTGTCAACAGACCAACCTCCATCAAAAATGAAAAAAATATTTTGATTTTTGTCTAGTTTAATTAAAGCATTGTTGATAGTTTCTTCTGTTATACTTTGACCAGACTGTCCAGCTACAACAGTCATCAGAAGAACTAAATTAAAGTCAAAAATTTCTATATTTTCCCATTGCCCTAAATCATACCAAACACCAATTTGAACATTTTTGTGAGCACTAAAAACACTTTGCCACAGCTGAAAATCTTGTGGTCTAACTAAAATTTGGTAGTTCCAATTGGGGTTTAGGGGGTGAGATTGAAAATAGTTTAGTGATTCTTGAAAATCAACATCTTCTCCCATTAGATGCACCTGAAAAGTGGCAGAGTTTGGATAATTTTGGATAAATATATCAAAGTAGGTTTCAAGATCAAAGCTAGGTTCTATGTTTCTTATCTTAGCAAAATTAGGCAAGACAAAATCGGCATGCCAGACAAAAGGTGAAGTTTGTTTTGTGATTTGCTTAAATCTTTCTGTATCCGACAGCACCTTGTTTATTCTAGATTCTAAACCACCATCTCTTTGGTAATGAGTTTTTAGGGTAGAGGGGGCAATAAACATAGAAGTAAACAAGCATTTTTGTTGAAAGATACTACAAATGTTTGCAATCTTATTTTGCGAAATTCAAGCTTGAGATCTTCAAATTGCTGTTTTGTAAAATTCTCTAAAGATTTTTGAGATATGTACATCTCGTTTAAAGTATTTTTTATAAACTCGTCAAATTTTGTGGTAATTTGCGGGTCAATATTTAGTTGGGAAATGATTTCTAAAGATTGCTTGGTTTTAGCAATATTAAGCTCTTCTATTCCTGAAATAAAAGTGGCGACTGCTTGTTTGTACTGCTGATACGGTTGAGTAAATTCGTCTAGGATTGTTTTTATTTCAGTTTTATTTGTTGACTGTGTAAAACAAGCATCAAAGTTTTGAGTGATTCTAGCAATTCGATCTGCTTGGTTGGAGGTTTGTTTTAACAAATCTTTTAATTGTGTGGTATTTTCTATTTTGGGTAGGGCTTGTGTGTCTCTTACAAAATTTTGTTGTTCAATTATTAAGTCGAAGGTGTTTTGGCTTAGGCAAAGCTTAAAATTGATTATTTCAAGTCTATAATCTATAAGTTTTTTTTGAGAATGTAGAAGGGTTACTTGTTTTTCGGCAAATCTTGCTACTATTTGAGATTGAGTTTCAATATTTGCACTCAAATCGTTTGCGATTGCTGCTGCCAGACTGATGTAGTTATTTTGAATATTAGTTAACTGTTCGAGATCCTTTGTTTCAACAAATTTTAAGTTTAAAGGAGTGTTAAAAGAGTCGTTATTATTTAAAAAATCTTGATAGCTTTGGGTAGATTTCCATTTCAATAGAATTTGTTTGTATATATCTTGCTGATACAAAAAAGCTGTTAAAGCACTGACTCCCAAACAGGCTGACAAACAGACTGTAACAATAAAAACAATAAGTAAAGCTGTTTTCTGATGGTCGTTTATAACAAATTTAATGTTCATATTTTCTTTCTATAAAACTTTTTCATGATAGACTTGCTCTAATTTTCTTGTGAAATTTTGTAAGAAAATTGTAAAAAAACTGTAAAATCAAGGAAAGACTTTTAAAATCTGTCGTATTTTAACTCAAATAAGACTATCAGGAAAAGTAAAATTCAGAATAAAAATTATTTATTTTTGTATAAAAATTTTGTATAAAAATCGAAAGTTAGTTACTAGTGGCGGAGATGGGGGGATTCGAACCCCCGAGGGCTGTTAACCCAACACGCGCTCCAGGCGTGCGCACTAGACCACTATGCGACATCTCCAAAAAATCTAATTTCTCTAAAAAACTAGATATAAAACAGATTTCAACAAAATCTTTCAAGATCCTTGAAGCCCTAGTTGGTTTTTTGTAAAAAGTCAAGCCTTGACATCTACACAAGTCTATATTAAATAGTTAGGATATGCACCATAATTCTAATTTTAGAACTTTGAAATGAACATCTTTCGAACTATTGGCCAATTTACACCATTTATTTCGCCTGAATTAGATACTTTTGGCGAGAAGGCTTTGCAAAAAACTATCGTTTCGAATTTACCTTATTTTAACCTATTTGAAAACCTTTTTAAGTATCCTGTACTCGTGATTGGTCGGTTGGTGGTAGCTTTGATCGTCAGTATATTTTTAGCTATGTTGACTTTGGGTGAAAGTTATCAAGAGGTTGTGCAAATAAATATAATCGACAGGTTTTTACCAAAAATAGAAATACAGATCACCGAACCACCACAAACAGGCAATTTTTTACAAGATTGGTGGCAAGGGGTAACTGCTACTACTCAGAATTTTCAAGTAGTTGTGGAAAGAGAAGTTTGGAGAAACCTTGCTTTTCAGATTCTTGCAGGAGAGGTTTTTGTAGTTTTGAGATGTTTTGTATTTTTAGTTTTGTATTTTTCTTTGTTTTGGGTTTTTGGAACGAATATTGCTTCTTTAGAAAAGAATGCCTTACAACACCAAGCTATGCTGGGCTTACTTGCCAAAAGTATTTTATACAAAATGCAGACTAAATTAAACTATTTTAATCTTAATCAGATGCTATCAAAACAGGAGTCAGAAAATATTCAAAAGGCTATTACAAAATGTTTTGATCCCAAGCAAACTATTACAAAAGAGGAAATTGAACAAATTGCTAATTTTAGTGTAAGGTAAGAATAATTTAATCAACCTCTATATTTTCTAAACAAAACTAATAACTTTTCTAATTTGGTGGAGATGGGGGGAGTTGCACCCCCGTCCAGACGGAGTCCAAGCAAGTTTCTTTTTCAGACTGAGAACATATTTGGTTTACAACTCTCGAGTTGGTAATAAACCAAAAAACTCCAACTCACAGGTTTATTCTAGAATACTAAACTTGATTTCTAAACCAAAAACCAAGTTAGGTGCTTGTGGGTTTTGGGTAAATTAAGCCAAAGCAACACGGATCCAAGCACAACCCAATGTTGTTTGGAAAGTTCCGACTTAATTCAACCTAAGCTATCTTACGATCATCTTAGGCGAATTGTGGAACACTTTGTGGTGCGAAATATTTTCCATATCCTGCAGCCACAAAAGCATTTACATTAGATTTTGCACTTATAATAATGCCTTGATTTTAGGTAACCAAGAAACCTCTCAGCAAAACTTGCCTTTTCCCCGCCTGTCAACCTGCCACGACATCCCCGTAGCAATTCTAAAATAGAACAAAATTTTTTCTTTGTCAAAAGACGATTTACAACCCTAATTTGACTTTATTTATCTAATTTAGAAACATAGTTTTTATGCCTATAGATCCAATTTTTTTACACAAAAAATATGCCACTTCTGAGAAAGCTCTAAAGATTGTTTTGGGCCACTGCCAAGCTGTAACTAACAAAGCTCTTAAAATTGCTAAAAAATTTTCTGAGGCAGACTTAGATTTTGTTTACGAGGCAGCAATGTTACACGATATTGGAGTTTATTTTGTACATGCACCAAAAATTTTTTGTTTTGGAGAACAGCCTTATCTAACTCACATAATCATTGGTTCACATATCTTGCAAAAAGAAGGGTTACCTAAACATGCCAAAGTAGCAGAAACTCACACTGGAGTAGGTATCACTAAAGAAGATGTAATTAGTAAGAAACTACCCATACCAGCTAAAGATTACATTCCGACCACCTTAGAAGAAAAAATTATCAGTTATGCAGATTTATTTTTTTCTAAATCAAACATTGACAACCTTGATCAAGAAGCCAGTTTTGAAGAGATAGAATCCGAGCTTATTAGACATGGAGAAGAAAAGCTAGTTATTTTTGCGGAGTGGCGAAAGATGTTTGAATAACTGATATTTCAAAATTGATAGATGTCGAAAAAAAATTAAACACAATTCCAAAAAACTATACTTTTAGGAGACGAAAGTAAAATTTAGTTTTAATAAAAATATAACCTTATAAGTTTTGTTGAAGTTTTTTGACCAAAAGATAAAAAGTATTTATAATTAAAGAAAATATAACACTTCGATTTTATAAATTTCTGAAAAAACAAAGACAAATATGCTCTTAAACTATTTTCGAAGACTAAAACTTAGCACAAAGATAATGATATTTTCGCTATTTAGCTATATTGTTATCTTTGTTTTGTATATCTTTTTTAATTTTCTTTTTTACGGACTGCTTAAAACCCCCGAAACTCCAGAAAGAATACAATTTTTTACGACCTTAGAAATTTTAGGTCAAATTCCTTTGTTATTGTTTATTATATTTGGGTTTCATTTTTTATTAAGTCAGTTAGTTAATCTACCTTATAATGATTATAAATTAGAAATAGCTACAGCTATTTTATTTACTCTAAATTTTTTGTTGTTTGTGCCAACGACTTTTACTGTACAAAACTTTCAACTTTCACCATCAATAAAATTACTTCTAGATACAACTTATATGCTTACTGGCTCAATTTATATGGTTCTAGCTATGCGAGTTTATTATATGACTTTTGAAAAAGATTAT
>FWWL01004307.1_pt1 | contig 24275 bp, 17 predicted proteins | sample 2228331 | NCBI WGS metagenome assembly FWWL01 (sample SAMEA103939775, study PRJEB20133) | metagenome | reverse complement strand
TTCGAGAGCTCATCCCGGACTTTGAACGGCGGGCGCCCCTCGAGCAGAGGGTCTCCGAGGAAGAGTTCTTGTACCTGACGCCCCGGCAGGCTTTGCGCTTTCCGTCCTGGGTCTTGCCGCCAGAATTAAGGAACGAGGGGAACTACGTCATTTCCCTCAGCAAGGTCGCCCGTTGGATGGCCGAGGAAGCGGAGCGACTGGGCGTCGCGGTCTTGACCGAGACGTCGGTCGTCGAGCCCATCCTCGAGGACGGCCGTCTCGTCGGGGTCCGGACGGGTCCCAAGGGTCTGGACCGGGACGGCCGGCCCCGGGCGAACTACGACCCCGGGACCGACATTTACGCCCCCGTGACGATCCTGGCCGAAGGGGCTCACGGGACGGTTGCCCGAGTCGTGATTCGGGCGTTCGGGCTCGCCGAGGGGCGTCAACCGATGATTTACAGCGGGGCTGTCAAGGAGGTCATCGAGGTCCCCCGCAAGGACTATCCCCCCGGCAAGGTCTTCACGACCCTGGGGTATCCGGCCCGGTACGGGACCTTCGGGGGCGGGTTCTTCTACGACATGAGCGGGCCTTACGTCGCCGTCGGCCTCGTCTACAGCCTGGACTGGACGGACCCGGACCTGGACCTCCACGACGAGCTCCAGCGGTGGAAGCTTCATCCGTATGTCCACCGGCATCTCCGGGGCGGTCGGGTCGTCCAGTACAGCGCCTGCATCATCCCGGAAGGCGGCTACTACGCCGTCCCCCGCCTTTACATGCCGGGTGGCCTGCTGACGGGCGACTCGGCCGGCCTCGTCAACGTCCCCCGGAACAAGGGCATCCACCTGGCCGTCCATTCGGGACGGTTGGCCGCTGAGGTCGCCTTCGCCGCGTGGCAGGAGGGCGACGCCTCGGAGGAGCGGCTGGCCGAGTACGAGCGTCTCCTCCGGACGAGCTGGGCCTGGGCGGAGCTCTACCGGGTCCGCAACTTTCGGCAGGCCTTTCAGGACGGCTTCCTGCTGGGCCTGCTCCGGGTCGGTCTGTACCGTTTCACGGGGGGCCGCCTGTGGCGGGACCCCCTGCCCGTCCGGGTCGGGCACCGGCTCGCACGTCACGGGAGTCAGGCGCCCCGGCCGCCCCTACGCTTCGACGACGCCCTGATCTTAGACAAACGGTCGGACATCGCTCGCGGGGCTCCCAAGTACGACGAACAGCCGTCCCACCTGCGGATCGTCGACGGCGGCCTCTGCCTGGAGTGTCAACGTCTGTACGACAGTCCCTGTACGAAGTTCTGCCCCGGCGACGTATTCCGGTGGGAGCCGTCCGAGGCGCGGATCGTCATCAGCCACGAGAACTGTCTGCACCCCAAGGTCTGCGAGTTCGCCTGCCCGTACGACAACATCCGCTGGAGTCCGCCCCAGGGCGGTGACGGGCCGAATTACACTTTGACGTGACGGCCCGTCACGACGTCACGTATGGCCCATCCGCCAGCGGGCCAGGAGGTCGAGGACCCGCTGGGCGCTCGTCTCGGGGGGTTCCCGGTCGGTGTCGAGGATGAGGTCGGGCGACTCGGGAGGTTCGTAGGGGTCGCTGACGCCCGTGAAGTCCGGGATTTCCCCCCGGAGCGCCCGGGCGTACAGGCCCTTGGGGTCCCGGCGGACCAGGACCTCCAGGGGGCAACGGAGGTAGACTTCCAGGAAGTCCCCGATCAGGGCCCGGGCCGCCGCCCGGCCCTCCCGGTAGGGCGAGACGAGGGCGACGATCACGTACACGCCATGTCGGACCAACAGGTGGGCGACGTAGGCGACCCGCCGGATGTTCTCCAGGCGGTCCTCCCGGGAGAAGCCCAGGCCGCGGGACAAATGCTGGCGGACGGCGTCGCCGTCGAGGACCTCGACGGGCCGGCCCTCGGCCCGGAGCCGCTCGGCGACCCGTTCGGCGACCGTCGTCTTGCCCGACCCGGGAAGCCCCGTGAGCCACACACAGACCCCGCGTCGGCCGACCGGAGCCGACGGCTCCGACGGGCGGGCGCCCTCGGCGCTGACGCTTTCGACCTGCACGCCGTCGGCCCGGACGGCCAGGGTCAGGGCGACGCCCTCCGTGGCCAGCGTGAGGGTCCAGTGGCCCAGGGTCCGGCACTCGACCCGGAGGGCGTCCAGTCGTCGGCCGACTAAGGCCCGCAGGGCCCGATTGACGGCGTCTAATCGCTCTTGTAAGTCTCGGCCGGCCGGGGTCCGTCGGAGGATTTCCGTCCACAGGCGCTCGCCCTCGGCCCGGGCGTGCCGGCGGGCGCGGCCGCTTTGGAGGACCAGGACGGCGAGGCCCTCGAGGACGTCGACGAGGTCCTCGGGGACGTGGCCGGCCCGCGCCGCTTGGACCAGCCGCAGGAGCCGAGGCCGCTGGGGTCCGGCGAGGACCTCCGCCAGGGCCAAGGCCTCTTGGGTCACGAGTTCGGCCTCGTCCTCAGTGAGGACCAGGCCTGTCGGGGAAGGACCCTCACCGCTCATGGCCGCCTCCGTCTCCCGAGGCACTCTCGACCCCGTGGGCCTCTTTCAAGATGGCCTCGGCCTCGTGCTCGAACCCGCCCGTCTCGATGGGGCAATGGATGCCGCACTCCTTGGGGGCGCCCTGCTCCCACCACCAGCGGCCGGCCCGGTCGTCTTCGCCGGGCCGGATCGGGCGGGTGCAGGGCTCACAGCCGATGCTGGTGTAGCCCTGGGCGTACAGGGGATGGACCGGTACGCCGTGGGTCTCCAGGTACTCCCACACCTCCTCCTTGGTCCAGTCGGCCAGGGGGTTGACCTTCACGATGCCGCCGTGGTCGTGGTCCAGCTCGACCTTCCGGATGTTGGCCCGGGAGGCCCACTGTTCCCGCCGCAGGCCCGTGATCCAGGCGTCGAGTCCCTCGAGGGCCCGGATGAGGGGCCGCACCTTGCGGACCTGACAGCAGAGGAGGCGCAGGGCGACGGACCGGTAAAACAGGTTGACACCGTGCCGCCGGACCATCGCCTCGACCTCCCGGAAGTCGGGAAACAGGACCTCGAAGCGGGCCTGTCGGTAGTGTTCCCGGACTCGGTCCAGGAAGGCGTAGGTCGCCTGCGGCAGGCGGCCCGTGTCGACGGTGATCACCCGCACGTCGGGCCGGATCCGGACGGCCATGTCGAGGATGGCCATCCCCTCGGCCTGCAGGGCCGTGACGACGGCGACCCCGTCACCGAAGGTCTCCAGGGCCCAGGCGATCACGGCCTGGGGCGCCTGGTCGTCCAGCTCGACGGCGATCTCGCCGATCTCGAGGTCGTCAAAGACGACGCGCCGCACCATCAGAGAACCCGTCGGTCTCAGGATCTCGGCAGTTCGGGAATTCGGGGACTCGGGAGTTCGGGCAGTCTCCGGGCGGATGGCCTCCGGAGCTCTGAAACCCTCCCCATCGGGACGGTCCCGCCGGCGGCCGCGGCCTTCGAACGGGGCGGCCACCCAGATTCCCGAACTGCCGAATTCCCGGACTCCCGACTCATCCCCCCGACAGGGCCGGCAGGAGGATGAGTTCCTGGCCCGGTGCCAGGGGCGTGTCCAGGCCCTGGAGGTTTCGGATGTCCTCGGCCCCGACGAACAGGTTGACCAGGGGCGACACGCTCCCCTCGGGCGTCAGGACCTGCTCGACGAGTCGGGGATACCGTTGGCGGAGCCACGCCAGGGCTTCCCGGACCGTCCGGGCGGGGACCTCGATGCGGTCTGCCCCGCCCGTGAAGGTCAGGAACATCCCGGGGACGTGGACGACCGGCCCGCGCGTGGGCGCCTCGGCTGTGTCGAGAAGCGGCGTCCCGAGGGCGATGGCCCGCAGACGGTCGTCCGTGTGGGCATCCAAGAAGTCCCGAAACGTCCCGTCCGACTCCTGTTCGGCCCGCCATTCGAGCCACGCCCCGACCAGACGGCAAAGGACCTCGACGATCTGGTCCTCGGGGACCCGGCGGAGCAGGGGTTTGCCGATGGCGGCCCGGGTCCCGAGCCCGCCCCGCAGGCAGACGTCGTAGGCCTCGACCCGGACGCCCTTCGTCGGGTGTTGCGTCGTCGTGCCCTGGAGGCCGATATCGCCGACCCAGTGGTGGGCACAGGCGTGGGGGCATCCGTCCACGTAAATCCGGAGTTCCTCGACGGCCCGGCCGAATCGCTCCTCGAGGGCCGCCAGGATGTCCTTGAGCTTACCCTTGGTCTCGGCCACCGAGTAGTTGCAGAACTGGTGGTCCGTGCAGGCCGTCGACCGGCCGTACAGGCGGTTCCGCCGGGGGTCGAAGCCGATGGCCGTCAGCCGGTCGAAGAGCCAATCCAGGCGCTCTGCCGGGACGCCTGTGACGATGAAGTTCTGCATACGGGTGAAGCGCACGTCGCCCCCGAACTCGCCGACGGTCTCCCCGAGGGCGACGAGCTGGTCGCCCCGGACCCAGCCCATCGGGACGGGTACGCCCACGTAGACGAGGCCTTCCTGCTTCTGGGGATGCACGCCCAAGTGGTCGGTGTCGTGGGTCGGGGCCGGCGCCTGTCCGTCCTCGAGCCGGCGGCCCAGGCGGGCCTCGACCATGGCCCGGACGCCCTCGGGACCGTAGTCGTCGACCATGAACTTGATACGGGCCTTGGCCCGGCTGAGACGGTAGCGCAGGTTCGTCTGCCATACGTCCGTGACGGCCCGTAGGACCTCGATGGCTTCCTCGACGGGGACGAAGACGCCCAAGTCTCGGGAGATGCGCGGCGTCGCCGACAGGCCCCCGCCGACCCGGACGGCAAACCCCGGTCGCCCGTCCTTGAGGGTCCCGACCAGGGCCACGTCGTGGATCTCGGGGGCGTTGCACTGGGCCGGGCAGGCGCTGATGGTGTACTTGTGCTTCCGGGGGAGGTTCGAGTAGTCCCGGTTTCCGTAAAAGAACCGGGCCGCCGCTTCGACGACGGGCCGGACGTCAAACAGCTCGGCCCGGTCGACGCCGGCCACGGGGCAACTCGTGATGTTGCGGACCGTGTCCCCCTCGCCGCCGACGGTCGTGAGGCCGGCGGCCTGAATCTGGTCCAAGACCTCGGGGAGCTGGTCGAGGCGGACCCAGTGGAGCTGGATCCCCTGCCGGGTCGTGAGTTCGCCGTAGTTCCGGCCGTACCGCCGCGCCAGTTCGCCGATGGCCCAGAGTTGCGAGGGCGTGACGCGGCCCCCCGGGACCTTGATGCGGACCATGAAGGTCCCGACCTTGGGCTTGTCGTGCGTCAGGCCCCACCAGTTCAGACGGACGATGTCCTCTTCGGGGACGGCCTCGTAGCCTCGGGCGATGAGGAGCGGGAGCTCCTGGATGATGTCCAGGGGGAACTTCTCCTGCTTGAGGCGCTCGATGGAGTTCCGCTTCAGGACGAGCTCCCAGGTCGGCTCCGGGGACACCCGGCTTTCGAGATCGACCGTCGCCGTCGTCATCTTCGGTCCCTCCTGGCCGAATGGGCAGTAAGGCAGTAGGGCCGACGGGCGGGAGACGAACTCATTCGCCATGCCCCGTCCGCCGACCCCAATGCACCATCCGAGAATCGGTCCCTCCTGGCCAGCCGGAGGGGCGGCTCGGACGTCGGCCGTCACGATATCCCGTCATCCCGCCGTCTGGAAGAAAAGGGTCAGGGCCGCCATGCCGGTATCGACCGGTCCTGGCGGCCCGTCTCGACCCCGGGTCGGCACGTGGCCCGACCCGGGAGTACAAGCCGCCCCGCTATTGGTTTCAATGAGTGCCGAATGGGCAGACGGACGACCGTGGGTGAGGGTCTCCAGTCGGTCCGCCGTCCCATGGGGAGGGTCCGGGCCGTCTCGGCCGACGGCTCGAAGGGACAAGAGGGGCGGACGACTCCATACTGAGGAGGGTCTCGAAAGACCGAGGGGGCGGAGGAACGGTTCGACGGCCCAGACGCGGCGTCCACCCGCTTACCCGATCGAGAGCCGGTGGCGGGGGTCAAGACAAGGGAAAGGCTTTACCGTCACCACCGGGAGGGTCCCAAACGGGGGGTCATGTCCGGCAAGGACATATGCAGGTAGGACAGTACTCGTCCCAGAGGATGATGCGCAGGGGTCTCAGCCCGAAACGGACTCCCGGATGCTGAGGCATGCATCTCCTCTCAGGACTTGCGGGGGGTCCTTCCCAGGATGGGTTATTATACCCACGACCGCCCGCATGTCAAGTCTGGGGTCCCCCGGCCGAGGGCCCTACGATCCTTCCTTACCGGTCCACGGATTCCAGGATAGACCGGAGGCGGGGGTCCAGCGCCGGGTCTTCGGCGGACAGCGTTTCCGCCGGGGCCGGCGGGGCGGGGCGGGACCGTCGGCGCAGGTAGTAGGCGATGAGACCGCCCCCGAAGCCCAGGGCCACGAAGGGCAGGACCCAGGCCGTGACGAAGAAGCCCCGCTTGGGCGGGGCCGCCAGGACGGTCGGCCCGTACGTCTCCTGCAGGCGTGCCAGGATCGCCGGTAGGGCCAAGCCGCCGTCGATCATCGCCTGGATCTCGGCATTCATCCGACGGGCGAACTCACAGGTACACCCGTGGAGGACCATATTGCATCCGCACTGGCAGACCACCTGCCGGTTGACGTCACGGACCGTCAGGCGGGCCTCCGGGACGGGCGCCGCCCCCAGGAGGAGGCTCCCGGAGAGGGCGCACCCGAGGGTAAGCCCGAAGAAAGTTTTGGTAGACGGCATCTTTCAGGTCTCCGATCTTCATGCCCCGCAGGCGGGCGATGGCCTCGACGACCTTCAGGACGTAGGCCGGTTCGTTCCGTCGCCCCCGGTAGGGGACGGGCGCCAGGTAGGGGCTGTCGGTCTCGACGAGGAGGCGGTCCAGGGGGACGACCCGGGCGGCCTCCTGGATGTCGAGGGTCCGGTCGAAGGTGACGATGCCCGAGAAGGAGATGTAACACCCGAGGTCCAGGTAGCGTCGGACGGTCTCGGCGTCGCCCGTGTAGCAGTGGATGATGACCGACGTCCGTTCGACGGGCGCCTCTCGTAAGAGGGCCAGGGTGTCGGCGTGGGCCTCTCGGGTGTGGACCACGAGGGGGAGGGCCCGCTCGACGGCCTGGGCGATGTGCCAGGCAAAGACGGTCCGTTGGGCCTCCCGGGGGCTGTGCATGTAATGGTAGTCCAGGCCGGTCTCCCCGACGGCCACGACGCGGGGGTGGGTCCAGTACTGCGTCAGTTGATGGGCGACGGCCTCGTTCCACCGGCGGGCCTCATGGGGATGGAGGCCGAAGGCCGCCCACACGAAGGGGTACCGCTCGGTGAGGTCCAGCGTGAGGCGGGCCCGGCGGGGTTCCAGGTCGCAGTGGACGGTCAGGACCGCCCGGACGTAGTTTTCCCAGGCCCGGTCCAAGACTTCTGGCCGGTCGGCGTCGAAGCGAGAGTCCTCCAGGTGGGCGTGGCCGTCAACGATCATGACGTGCCTCATACCAAGCGCGGTAGAGCCGGAGGAGCTGTTGAGCCCGGAAGTGCTGAGGTTCCTGGCGCAGGACGTTCTCGAGGGTCTCGATGGCCCGCTGGATTTGACCCATGTCCTTGTACAGGACGGCCAGCTCGACCCAGTAGTCCCAGTTGAGGGGCTCCAGCTCGAGGGCCTTCCGGAGACAGGCCTCGGCCTCCGACGGGGTTTCCCCCTGATGGGCCAGGATCACCGCCATAAGGTAGTGGAAGCGGCCGTTCTTTTCAAGGACGGTCCGGTACTGGGTCAGGAGGCGGCGGGCTTCCTCCCAGCGGCCCTGTCCGACGAAGGCCTCGGCCCGCTGGAGGAGGGCCTCCGTGGATAGGTCCCCCCAGGGAATCCCGAAGGCCGGGGTCCGCATGTCGAGGGAGCGACGGATTTCCCGGTAGGCGCCCTCGACCCGCTGGAGGAGGCGCTCGATCTTGGCCTGTTTTTCGGGGCTCAGGTCCCGCCGATACCGGATGGGCAGGAGCCAGTCCCGAAGCTGTTCGTAGCGTTCTTGGACCCTTTCCCCGGGCGAGTCCGGCGGCAGGGCGAACAGTTCCCAGGCCGTCATGTCGGCCGACCGGTCGGCCAGGACCTCCCAGTCCGGCGGCAGGGGGTTCAGGTATTCACTGCCGGCCGACCACAGCTGGGGGGCCACCTTCTCGTACCGCTCGGGCGGATGGGCGGCCAGGTACCCGAACAGGAGACCCAGGTACAGACGCTGGGCCGCCTCCTGGGGCGGGAGGCCGCCCTGGTAGAGTAACTCCTGGACCCGCCGGGGGTGCATGACCTGGCTCCGCAGGAGCTGGTCCTCGACGTGAAAAAACGCCCGTCGGAAGACCGCCCGGTCGCTCTGGATGATCCACCAAGAGGCCGCCGGGAGTCGATGCAGATAGGTCTCGGGGCGGGGGTCGTTGAGGACGACCTCTTCGATCAAAGCGCTCAGGTCGACGGGCACGATGAGGTCCGGCAGGACGGGTTGGGGCCGTTCTTCCCACTCGAAGGGGGCGTCGTCGTAGAAGCAGGCCGCGAAGATCGTCCGGACCTGGAGCTCCAGCAGGCGCTGGAGGTCTTGCTGGGTGAGGACGCCCCGTTGGACTAAGTAGTGGCCCAAACGTTCGGTGCCCTTCGTCTGCAAGACGGACTGGAGTTCCGCCTCCGAGGCGAGGATGCCCTGCTGGAGGAGGAAAAAGCCCAATTTCTCCCGCTTCACATTCGAGTGGGCAAAGACCAAACGGCCTTCATCAAAATACAGGCTCCGCCGGACCGGCGACCGTCCCCGGCGGATGGTACCGGAACGTTTCTGCTGGACCAAAGTCCGGATGAAGAATCCCAGGTCGTCTCGGGGTGGCCACATCGGAAGACCCGCCATCGAGGGTCGTTCTCATTTTATTCGGGAGGGGCGGGACCGGTCCAGTGGAGACACGTGGGGTCGGCCTGCGGGGCCGGCGACGGAAAGATGGAAAAAACCCGTCCCCGGCCTAAAATAGGGATCGGTACCCGTTAGGGTGTTTCGGTGCCGGGTTTTGGAAGGACCCGGCATCCAGCGGCCCGACCCCGACGCTGCATATCGGGTCTGGCGGAAAAGCCGTCCCCTCCCGCCTCGGACCGCCCCCCGAATTTGACAGCCCGTCCGGGTTCCCTATAATGGCCCGGCAGTTCCGGGCGGAGGTCGGAAATGACTTACGTCATCTGTGAGCCTTGCATCGGGACGAAGGATACCTCCTGCGTGGACGCGTGCCCCGTCGATTGCATCCATCCCAAGAAAGGGGAGGCGGCCGGATATCGGCCGGACGTGCAAGTCGCTTTCGACGAGGTCGACCAACTCTATATCCACCCCGAGGAGTGCATCGACTGCGGGGCCTGCCAGCCGGTGTGCCCGGTGTCGGCTATCTTCCCCCAGGACGAAGTCCCCGCCCAGTGGGAGTCTTACATCGAAAAGAACAAGATGTTCTACCAGCTCCCCTGGCCGGAGTTCAAGCAGAAGTACGGCATCAAGTGATGGTAGGGCCTTGGGGGGACCCCATCCCTGGCCCCAGGCCGGGTCCAGGGTCTTCCCGTCGCTCTACTGCCCTTCCTGGATGATTTTTCAGGCCTCGTGGCGACGGGACGGCATGACGTCGCGACGAAGGGACACAGGGTTCCTATCGGCTCATGGGCCGCGGCTCGATGACCCATGAGCCATTCAAGACCTCTCCTACCGTCTTCCGCGAACTATTCCATGCCCTGGAGGTTTTGACAGTTAAAGTATGGAGTCCCTGTTCTCCCTGTCGGCCTACGATTACGAACTGCCGCGGGAGTTGATCGCTCAGACGCCCGTCGAGCCCCGGGACCAGGCCCGCATGATGGTCCTGTGGCGTCGCCGGGGTCGTTGGGAGCACCGGCGGTTTGTCGAATTGCCGGCCTTCCTGCGAGAGGGCGACGTCGTCGTCGTCAACAACAGCCGGGTCGTTCCGGCCCGTCTGTACGGTCGTCTCGTCCGGGGGGACCGGGAACGCCCCGTGGAGGTCCTGCTCGTCCGTCGCCTGTCGTCGGAGGCGACGGGCCCGGAACGGTGGCACGCCCTGCTTCGGCCGGGCCGACGGATTCGTCCCGGGGACGTCCTCCACTTCCCGGCCGACGTCCGGGCTTCCGTCGTCGCCCGGACGCCCGAAGGCGATTGGGTCCTGGCCTTGGAGAGTCCCCGCCCGCTCGGGGAGCTACTGGACGACATCGGGTGGATGCCCGTCCCGCCCTACATCGTCCGTCGGGACCCGGCCCTGGCCGAGCGGGACCGCCAGTGGTACCAGACCGTGTACGCCAAAATTCAGGGTTCCGTCGCCGCCCCGACGGCCGGCCTCCACTTCACGTCCCGGGTGATCCAGGCCCTACGGGATCGGGGTGTCGTCTGGTGTGAAATCACCCTTCATGTCGGGCCAGGCACCTTTCGGCCCGTCCGGACGTCCGACGTGCGGCACCACCGGATGGACCCCGAGTGGTATGAAATCCCGCCCGACGTGTGGGCCTGTATCGAGACCGCCCGCCGGCGGGGCCGCCGAGTCCTGGTCGTCGGGACGACGACGACCCGGGCCCTCGAGTCGGCCGCCCGTTCGGACCCGCCGTGCCTGTCGGGCTGGGCCGACGTCTTCATCTACCCGGGCTACGAATTTCGGGTCGTCCGGGACCTCCTGACGAACTTCCATCTGCCGAAGAGCACGCTTCTGCTCCTGGTCTGTGCCCTGGCGGGCCGGGACTTCATCCTGACGGCTTACCGGGAGGCCGTCCGGGCGCGCTACCGCTTTTACAGCTACGGGGACTGCATGCTGATCCTGGACGAATAAGGGGGTCCCGGGTTTCAGGTCTCGGGTCCTGGGAACCAGGGACGTGTCCCGAGTCCCTTGGGGGCGGGGGACGATGGGTCCGGGACCTGCACCCCCCATACGCCTTCCTGCAAATGCCGGACTGCCAGGGCCCCTTTCCGTCTTCCGCACGGGTCGGGTGAAGACCCTTTCCGCGGAGGTAGGCCATGCTTTCTGTCGTCGCGGCCCTCGCCAAGTTCGCCCCGGTCATCGCCCCCGTCGTCAAGGACGTGGCTACCGGCATCGTCCGGGGCCTCACGAAACAGTCCCCTTCGGACCTGCCGGGGATGGCCGACCAGTTCTCCCGCATCTCGGAGGACTTCCTGAGCCGCCTCACGCACCGGACCGAGCTCCCCGGGGCCCTCCCGGCCATCGCACCGGGCGGATGCATCCCGTCCCCGGAACGCCACCACTGGAAGCTCCCCGTCATCTTCCCGCCGGCAACCCCGAACGGCCTCTTACTGGACCGACTGATGGCCCGGGTCGATCGTCTGCTCGAGAGCCTCGGTCGGGTCATGGACCTCCTGAAGGACCTCTTGGCCCAGGGGCCGAAGGCCCTGTCCGATAAGCCGCCGTCTCCGGGAGGCCTTTACACGGAGATGGCCCGGGGTGAGTCCCCGACCCGTCCGTCGGAAGGGTCGGCTCTGCCCGGGTCGGTCCCGAATCCTGGTATCGGAAAAGTCGATTCGTCGGCCCCGCCGGTCCAGGGAGGGCCGAAGGGTGCGGCCCCCGTCTCGTCGGAAGGCCTCGGCGGCCGGACCCTGGAGCGTCTCTTCGACGACATGAACGGCGTGGAATCTCAGATCAACGGCCTGGACCCCAACGACCCGAAGGCCCAGTTCCGTCTCCTGCAACTCCAGCAGAAGATGCAGAGGATCACCCAGATGATCAACCTCATCACCGAGATGCGGAAGGCGCTCCACGACATGTCGATGGCGATCATCCGCAACATCCGGTGAATCGACGACGGACCCCCAGACTCCGTGCATCCTGCGTCTTGGAGCTGGCATCCGGCTTTTACATGGAGGTGAGTCATGAGCTCCGCGGCGTGGCAAGACCTGCAGGAAGTCCTTCGGACGACCCTCGGCGATGGCCGATGGGACGAGGCCCTCGGGCTGGACCCGGAGGTCGTCTCCGCCCTTATCCAGACGGCCCGTCAACTGGCCGAGCAGGGACGGCTGGACGAGGCCCAGACGCTCTTCGAGGGATTGGTCGTGCTCTACCCCCAGGAGGCCTATCTGCACACGGCCCTGGGGTGTGTCTACATGCAGAAGGGTTGGGTCGAAGACGCCGTCGCCGCCTTTCAGTGCGCCCTGGCCCGGGACCCGGCGGACGTCGTGGCCCACACGTACCTGGGGGAACTGTACCTGACGCAGGGCCGGGTGGCGGCGGCGCTCCCCCACCTTCAGGCGGCCGTCGAGGCGGACCCCGGGGGCACGCACCCGTATGCGAATCGAGCCCGTCTGCTCAGCGGCCTCGTGGCGACCCTCGCCCGGTGCGGCGTCGACGGAGCCCCCGTCGTAGACCCGTCGTAAGGCCGGTCCTCCAGACCCCGGCACCGGCGGTCTTGGAAAGACCCCCGCCGAGGGGTATGATCGTTAGCTTTGGGGGAACTTCCAGTTATGAGGCACGAGCGAGGCCGGGCCGTCGAGGGGGAACTCCTAAGCGACCTGGCGGCTCAGGTCCGCCGAGGCCTGAGTCTCGACGCCGTAGTCCAGGCGGTCCTGGCGGTCTTGGTCCGCCGGACGGGCGCCGTGGGCGGGTGGGTCTGTGTCGAAACGCCGGACCGCTGCTGGCGAGTCGTGGCCCGACAGGGGCCGGACGTCCCGGAGGCCTGCTGTCGGCATCCGGACGGGGTCCCGGCGGGGGGTCCGGCGTGTGAATTCCGGGCGTCGGGGAGCGACGGGCCGTCTTGGACGCGCATGGACATCCCCCTCCGGTCGGGCGATACCCTCGTCGGGGTCGTCTGTCTCTACGGCCGGGGCCGCCGGGGGCCCCGGCTTTCGGGGAAAACCCAGGCCCTCCTGCAGAGGTGGCTGGGGTCGGTCCTGGCCGGGGTCGCTGAGGCGACGGCCCTCCGGCAGTTGTACCAGGGGCTGTTTGAGCGTCTCCCCGTCGGGGTCTACCGCTCGACCCCCGAGGGTCGGATCATCGCCGCCAATCCGGCCGCCGTCCGGATGTTTGGGTACGAGCGGGAGGAAGAGTTCTGTGCCCTGGATGCTGTTCAGCTCTATGTCGACCCCGAGGACCGGCGGCGGTGGCTTCAGACGCTCCAGGAGCGGGGTGAGGTCCTCGGGTTTGTCGCCCCCATGCGCCGAAGGGACGGCCAGGTCGTGTGGGTCCGGGACAGTGCCCGGGCCGTCCGGGACGGGACGGGCCAGGTCGTTTACCTGGAGGGCATCCTGGAGGACGTGACGGCCACCCGGCAAGCCGAGGAGGCCCTTCGGGAGAGCGAGGCCCGCTATCGGCGACTGGTCGAGCTATCGCCCGACGGGGTCGGTGTCCACCTGGACGGACGGGTCGTATACGTCAACCCAGCGGGCGCTCAGATCCTGGGCGCCGCCTCCCCCGAGGAGGTCATCGGGCGCCCGGTCCTAGACTTCGTCCACCCGGAGTATCGGGCTCTCGTCCAGGAACGGATCCGCCATATGCTGGAGACGGGCGGCTCGGTCGACCTGATCGAGGAGAAGTTCGTCCGCCTGGACGGTCAGGTCGTCGATGTCGAGGTGGCGGCGACGGCGATCCCGTATCGGGGCCGGACGGCCGTGATGGTCGTCGTCCGGGACATCACGGAGCGGAAGCGGGCCGAGGCGGAGCGGGGTCGGCTCCTGGAACGCATGCGGGCGCACCGGGCGGCCCTGGTCCGGCTGGCGACGGAGCCGGCCCTGGCGGAGGGCCGGTTGGACGAACTCTGGCCCGTCCTGACGGCCGCCGTCGCCGACGTCTTGGGGGTCGAGCGGGTCAACGTATGGGAATTCTCGCCCGATGGGGCAGAGCTTCGCTGTCGGGTCAACTTTGAGCGTTCGGCCGGCCGTTACTCGGCGGGGGACGTCCTCTCGGTCCATCGATATCCCCGCTACGTGGAGGCCCTCCAGTCGGGCTTGGTCATCGAGGCCCCCGACGTCTTCCAGGACCCCCGGACGGCTGAACTGACGACCGACTACTGGGCGCCCCTGGGGGTCACCTCGTCGCTGGACGCCCCGATCCGCCTCCGGGGCCGGGTCGTCGGGGTCCTCTGCTGTGAGCACGTCGGGCCGCCCCGGACGTGGGCTCCCGACGAGGTCGCCTTCGTGGCGGAGGTCGCCGACCTCATCGCTCAGGCCTTCCTCCACGCCGAGGTCCGCCGCCTGGCCGAGGAGGTCCGTCAGCGGGCAGACCGGGCCATCCGACTCCATCAGGCCAGCGAGGCCCTCAGCATGCCCCGGCCCCTCCCGATGACGGCGGAGGTCATCGGTCGGGAGGCCGCCCGCCTGGCGGACACGGACCGCGTGGCCGTCTATCTCGTCCATCCAGACGGTACGGTCACATGCGCATGGTCCCAGGGCCTCTCGGAGGTCTGGACCCGGGACATGAGCCGATGGTATACCCGGCAGTTGTCGATCGACCCGAGACCCTTGACCGAGCTCTACTTTGTGACTTCGTCCGAGGGGTGGCCGACGGAGACCTACCGGACGATGGCCCGTCGGGAGGGTATCCGGGCGATGGCCGCCTGGCCCGTCATCTATGAGGCCCGGCCCTGGGCCTTCATCGAGTGCATCTACGACCGGGACCGCTCCTGGTCGGACGACGAACGGGAGCTCATGCAGGCCTACACCCGGCAGGCGGCCATCGCCCTGGAAAATGCCCGCCTGATGACCGAGCTCCAACAGCGGGCCATCCGGGACCCCCTCACGGGCGTCTACAACCGCCGGTACCTGGAAGACGCCCTCGAACGGGCCTTGGCCGCGGTCCGTCGGGGCGCCGGTCCCCACGCCCTCCTGTACATCGACCTGGACAAGTTCAAGGTCGTCAACGACGTCCTGGGTCACGTCGTCGGAGACAACGTCCTGCGGGACCTGACCCAGCACCTCCTTCAGCGGACCCGGAAGAGTGACCTGCTGGCCCGCGTGGGCGGCGACGAGTTCGCTGTCCTGGTCTACCACCGGGACGTTGCGGCCGCCGAACAGGCGGCCGAGGGGTTCCGCCAGGCCATCGAGGGCTACCGCTTCCAGACGGGAAGCTACGAATTCCGCTTTACGGCCAGCATCGGCGTCGCCCCGATCACGCCGGACGTCCCTACGGTGGCCGACGTCCTGATGCGGGCCGACCTCGCCTGCTACATCGCCAAGATGTCGGGCCGCAACCGGGTCCATCGCTATACACCCGACGACGTTCGGTGGTCCCACCGGGTCATGGACGAGGTCCGGCGGGTCCAGCAGGTCCGGGAGGCCCTCCAGCAGGGCCACATGACCCTCGTGTTTCAGCCGATCGTCCAGCTCCCGGCAGGGACGCCCGTGTTTTATGAGGCCCTCATCCGGATGGTCCGGGACGACGGCGCTCTCGTGGCGGCCCAGGAGTTCCTGCCCTTCGCCGAGCGGTACGACTTCATCCATGAAGTGGACCGATGGGTCCTGCGCCGCCTGCTCGATGAGGTCCGGTCCTTCCCGTCTCACCTGGGGTTGTCCGTGAACGTATCGGGGGCCTTGTTCGACGACTCGGCCGGCATCGAGCTGATGGAGGCCCTGATCCGGCGGCGGAGGGTCGCCGGCGGCCTTGTCGTGGAAGTCCCCGAGTCGGTCCTCCTCCAGCGGGCTTCCCACGTCCAAGCCCTGATTCGGAAATGGCGGGAGATGGGAAGCCGTTGGGCCTTGGACGGCTTTGGGGGGCAACTCTCCCTCTTGGAATCCTTGCAGTCCACGCCCTTTGACTACGTAAAGGTCGACGTACGGCCCCTGACGGCCCTGGCCTGGCCGCCGCCCAGCCGGGCCGCCGTCGAGGCCATCTGCCGCGTGGCCCGAGCGCTGGGCCTGCAAGTCATCGCCAAGGGCGTCGAAGACGAACCGACGGCCGCCGTCCTGCGAGAGGTCGGCGTCGACTACGCCCAGGGCTTTCTGTGGGGACCGCCCCGGCCCCTGTAACGAACGACCGGCCCGACCGGTATTGTATGACCGAGTGACGGGCCATCGTCTCGGGCCGATAGGCAGGTCGGTCGATAGGGAAGGGGGCCCGATAGACGATTCCCTATTCCCCCATCTCGCATCCTTGTATCTTACCGATATCCTGCCCGTCTGCCGATGACGAATCACCGTCACTCCGTCACTTCTCTCGGGAGGTGGGCCATGAAACGATGGACGGTCTTGGGTCTGAGTGCCCTGTGGGTCGCTTCGATGGCCTTCCTGCCGGTCGTCGGGAGCTGGGCGGCCGAGAAAGGCGGCAAGACCGTGACGGTCACCGGCGAGGTCATCGACATGGCCTGTTTCTTCTCCAAGGGCGCGAAGGGAAGCGGCCACGAGAAGTGCGCCAAAATGTGCGTCGAGGGCGGCGTCCCGGCCGGTCTGCTGGCCGACGACGGCAAGGTCTATGTCCTGGCCGGGGACATGATGGAAAACCCGGAAGCCTTCCAGAAGGCTAAGGAATACGCCGCCAAGCGCGTGTCCGTCACGGGTACGGTGATCGAAAAGGACGGGACCAAGCTCTTGGTCGTCCAATCCGTCCAGCCGGCCCGGTAAGCCCGATGGACCTTCGGGGGCAGGCCGAGCTCTGCCCCCGACGTGGCCCCTGCCGTCCCGACGATGGGTTTCGCAGAGAGGGGTATGGGGGCTGGATGCGGAATCTTTCCCAAGGTACGACGGGGCACATGGCGAATTAGCTTCCTTCTCCATTCGCCGTTTGCCATCCGCGACTTGCCATGGGGGATAGGCATCGGGGGGGCCGTCCTCATCGTTGCCCTCTGGGGATGTTCGTTGCGCTCCCAAGCGCCCACCCAGCCCCTGGCCTTCAGTCACAAAGTCCACGCCGGGGACTACCGGATTCCCTGCCTGTACTGTCATTCCTATGCCCGCCGGTCGCCCGTCGCCGGCGTCCCCTCCATGGAACGCTGTATGGGTTGTCATGCCTCCATCGAGTCGGACCATCCCGAGGTCGGGAAGCTGAAGGCCTACTGGGAACGGAAGGAGCCCGTCCCCTGGGTCCGGGTCCACACGCTCCCGGCGTTCGTCCGGTTCAGTCACAAGCGGCACGTCCGGGCCGGCATCGCCTGCCAGGCCTGCCACGGGCCCGTCGAACGGATGGTCCGGGTCCGGCGGGAAGCGCCCCTCCAGATGGGTTGGTGCGTCGAGTGCCACCGTCAACGGGGAGTCTCGACGGACTGTCTGGTGTGTCACTACTGAAGGACAGTTCGGGAGTTCGGCAATTCGGGAATCCGGGGAACTCGGGAAGAGGGGATCGACCGTGGGGGCTTCCGCCGCCCCGGGAATCCCGGATGGCCGGACTCTCGATTTGCCGAATGGCCTGCGGCCCATAGGGCGGACCCATGCGGCGGCGAGACTTTTTGAAGGCTCTGGGCGTCACGACGGCGGCGGCCGCCCTGGACGGCTGTCGCCGGAGCGTTCACAAGCTGATCCCCTACGTGGTCCCCCCGGAGGACGTCGTCCCGGGCGTACCGGCCTGGTACGCGACCGTGTGCCGGGAGTGTCCGGCCGGGTGCGGCCTGCTCGTCAAGACCCGGGAGGGCCGGGCCGTCAAGGTCGAGGGGAACCCGGCGCATCCCGTCAACCGGGGCCGTCTCTGCGTCCGGGGTCAGGCGACCCTGCAGGGTCTGTATATCCCGGACCGTATCCGCCAGCCCCTCCAGAGGCGGCCGTCCGGGGAATTCCGGCCCCTCTCCTGGGAAGAAGCCGAGCGGGTCCTCGTCGAGCGACTGGCCGAGCTCCGACGCCGGGGCCGGGCCGACCGGATCGTCCTCGTCACGCCCCTCCTGACGGGAAGCCTGGACCGCCTCGTTCAGGACTGGATGGACGCCCTCGGCGTCCGCTGGCGCATCGTCTATGAGCCCTTCGCCTATGAGGCCCTGCGGGCGGCCGGTCGGATCGCCTTCGGCCGGGACGCCATCCCCGACTTCCGGGTCGAGGCGGCGCGCGTGCTCGTCTCCTTTGGGGCGGACTTCCTCGAGACGTGGCTGTCCAACGTCCGCTTCGCCCGGGCCTTCGCCGAGGGCATCCGCGCCGTCCGAAACGGCACTCGGGCAGGCCGGTTCATCCACGTCGAGCCCCGCCTGTCTTTGACGGCGGCGAATGCCGACGAGTGGGTCCCCGTCCGGCCCGGTACCGAAGTCTTCCTCGCCCTGGCGATGGTCCATGCGATCCTCGCCGAGGGGCGGGCCGCCCCGTCGCTCCCGGCCGACGAGGTCGACCGCTTGGCCCGGCTCGTCCGGCCCTACGACCCGGAGACCGTCGCCGCCTGGACTGACGTCCCGGCCGACCGGACCCGCCGCCTGGCCCGGCTCTTTGCCGAGGCCGACCCGGGTCTCGCCGTCGGCGGGGGCGTGGCCGGGACGGGGTCGAACGCCACGGCGACCCTCGTGGCCATCTATCTGCTCAACTACGTGGCCGGCTACGTCGGCCGGACCGTCGTCTTCGGGCCCGACCTCAGCCCGGGGCGGGTCAGCCGGTTCCGCGAGGTCTGGGACCTGGTCGCGGCGATGGAGGCCGGCCGAGTCGAGGCCCTCCTCTTGCTGGACGTCAACCCGGTGTTCACCCTCCCCCGGAGCCTGGGTTTCGACCGGGCCCTGGCGAAGGTACCCTTCGTCGTGGCCCTCGCCAGCTTCGCGGATGAGACGACGGCCCGGGCCGACCTGGTCCTGCCGGTCCATACGCCCCTGGAGTCGTGGGGTGACTTCGAGCCCCAGGTCGGCGTCCACGGCCTGCTCCAGCCCGTCCTGCGACCCCTCTTTCCGACGCGGTCCCCCGGGGACATCCTCCTGGCCGTCGCCCGTCGGATGGGGGAGGACGTGGCCTCGAAGCTTCCGTGGACGGACTTTTACACGTACCTCCGGGAGCGCTGGCAAGAGCTTCACCGGCGCCTGGCCCCGGACCGGGACTTCGAGGCCTTTTGGCAGGACGCCCTCCGGCAGGGCGGCGTCTGGGAAGACGTCCGGCCCGAGTCGGTCCGGCTCGCCCCAGGGGTCTTCTCGCTACGGTTCGAGCCCCCGGTCCTGGAGGGTCCGACGTCGGGAGAGGCGCCCGTCCTCTGGGTCTACCCGTCGCTCCACTACTGGGACGGCCGGGGCGCCAACCGCCCGTGGCTCCAGGAGGTCCCGGACCCCGTGACGAAGGTCGTCTGGGACGCCTGGGTCGAGGTCCACCCCGAGACGGCCCGGGGGCTGGGCGTCACGACGGGGGACGTCGTCGAGCTGGCCTCTCCGTATGGAAGGATCGAGCTTCCTGTGTACGTATACGGGGGTCTCCGGCCGGACGTCGTGGCCGTCCCCATCGGGCAGGGTCACGCTTCTTACGGGCGGTACGCGCAAGGCCGGGGGGCAAACCCCATCGAGCTCCTGGGCCCTCGGCCGGAGGCCGTCTCCGGGGGTCGGGTCTGGCTCTCGGTGCGGGTCCGGCTGACGAGGACGGGTCGGCGGTATCCCCTGGTCTCGACGGCGGCCCGGGACCGCCAGCTCGGCCGGGGGATCGCCCAGGTCATCGGCGTCGAGGAGCTTCGGCGGGCCCAAGGACCGCCCCCGGAGCGGCCGGTCCCGGACATGTATCCCCGGCATGAGCATCCGGGCCATCGGTGGGGGATGGTCATCGACCTGAACGCCTGCATCGGGTGCAACGCCTGCGTCGTCGCCTGTTACGCCGAGAACAACATCCCCGTCGTCGGCAAGGCGGAGGTCGCCCTCCGGCGGGAGATGGCCTGGATTCGGGTCGAGCGTTACTTCGAAGCTGTCGGGGAGCGCCCCGACGCCCGGTTCGTCCCCATGCTATGTCAGCACTGTGACTACGCCCCCTGCGAATCGGTGTGTCCCGTCTACGCCACGTACCACAACCCCGAGGGCCTGAACGCCATGGTCTACAATCGGTGCGTCGGGACCCGCTACTGTGCGAATAACTGTCCGTACAAGGTCCGGCGCTTCGACTGGCTGGACCCCGTATGGCCTGAGCCCCTACACCTTCAGCTCAATCCCGACGTGACGGTCCGGTCCAAGGGGGTCATGGAGAAGTGCACGTTCTGCATCCAACGGGTCCAGGCGGCCAAGGACCAGGCGAAGGACGAAGGCCGGCCCCTGCGGGACGGCGACGTCGTGCCCGCCTGTGCCCAGACTTGCCCGACGGACGCCATCGTCTTTGGCGACCTCAACGACCCCGAGAGCCGGGTCGCCCGTCGGGCCCGGGACCCCCGGCGGTATCACGTCCTGGCCGAGCTGAACACCCGGCCGGCGGTCACGTATTTGAAGAAGGTCGAGCCATAGGGCGGTGGGGCCATGCGGTCGTCGGGCGGACTACCTGATCGGAACGAACGGTGGCGACGTACGGTCGCATCCATACGGACGTCTTGCGGACCCTGGCGCCCCCGGGTCGGCGGTACTATGCGGCCCTGGCCCTTGTCGGGGCCGTCCTGGCCTGGGCCGTCTATGCGTGGTCTGTCCAGCTGGCCCGGGGTCTCGGCGTGGCGGCCTTCCAGCGGGGCGTCTTCTGGGCCGTCTACATCATGAACTTCGTGTTCTGGATCGGGATCGCCCACTCGGGGACGTTGATCTCGGCCATCCTGTACCTCTTCCGGGCCCGCTGGCGGGCGGCCATCTCACGGACCTCGGAGGCGATGACCGTCTTTGCCGTCCTGACGGCCGGCCTGTTCCCCATCATCCACCTGGGCCGGCCCTGGTACTTCTACTGGCTGATTCCCTACCCGAATCCACGGGGCCTGTGGGTGAACTTCCGGTCGCCCCTGATGTGGGAGGTGTTTGCCGTCGGGACGTACTTCACGGTGAGCGTCGTCTTCCTGTATGTCGGCTTGATCCCCGACCTGGCGGCCGTCCGGGAGCGGACGACGGGGTGGCGACGCCGGCTGTACCGGCTCCTGTCCTTGGGCTGGCGGGGGACGGCGGCCGAGTGGCGGCACTACCGGAGCGCCTACCTCTTGCTGGCCGCCCTGGCGACGCCCCTGGTCGTGTCGGTCCACAGCGTCGTCTCCTGGGACTTTGCGATGGCCCTCGTGCCCGGTTGGCACAGCACGATCTTTGCGCCGTACTTCGTGACGGGTGCCATCTTCTCGGGCCTGGCGATGGTCCTGACGCTGACCATCCCCCTCCGCCGACTCCTCGGCCTGGAGGCTTACATCACGGACCGCCACTTAGAAAACGTGGCCCGGCTCATCGTCGTAACCTCGCTGATCGTCACGTACGCCTACGTCTGCGAGTTCTTCATGGCGTGGTACAGCGGGAATGCCTTCGAGCAGGCTGTCTTTCGAGAGCGGGCCCTGGGGACGTACGCCCCCCTGTTTTGGCCGATGGTCTTCTGCAACTCGGTCGTCCCCTTGACGTTGTTGGCCCGGCGGGTGCGTACGAACGTCCGGGTCCTGTGGGTCGTCGCCCTGCTGGTCAACGTCGGGATGTGGCTCGAGCGGTTCGTCATCATCACGGGTTCCCTGTCCTTTGACTACGAGCCCTGGTACTGGGCGGACGCCGTCTACCGGCCCCGATGGGTCGAGTACAGCATCACGGCAGGCAGTTTCGCCTGGTTCCTCCTGTGGTTCCTCCTGTTCGTGAAGCACTTTCCGGCCGTCCCGATGGCCGAGGTGAAGGAGGCGCTCGCCCCTGAGGGGTCTGTCGGGAGGTCGGGGCCATGACGGGCGTCCGAGGCGTTTTCACCGACGCGGAAACCGTCGTCCGGGCCGTTCAAGGCCTGCGGCGGGCCGGTTTCCGGGACGTTACGGTCTTCCTCCCCGTGCCGGACCCGACGGTCCTGGCCGTGTTGGACGAGCGACCCAGTCCGGTGCGGCTGTGGACGCTGGTCGGAGGCCTCCTGGGGTGCCTCGGCGGCTTGGCCCTGACGGTCGGCACGTCCCTGGACTGGCCGATCCCGACGGGCGGCAAGCCCATCGTGTCGCTACCGCCGTTCATCGTCATCGCTTTTGAACTGACGATCCTCCTGGGCGCCCTCGGGACCCTGGCCGGATTCCTGGTCCACGGCCGTCTCCCGAGACGGACGGACCCGGCGCCCTACGACCTGAGGTGGGCCGAGGACCGCTTCGGCGCCTTCGTGCAGTGTCCCCCGGACCGTCAGTCCGTCGTGGAGGCAGTCTTGCGAGACGCCGGGGCCGAGGCGGTCTCGGGAGTCTGACCCGGAGCGGGGGCACGATGCATTTCAGGCCGGACCGGAACGACCCTTGGCCCGTACCGGGCGGGGTCGGGACGTTTCTGACTGATCGTCGGTTTTAGAGGAAGGGGTCAGAGGGGGAGTCGTTCTTTCGGGGGCGGCGCCGTGAAAACGGATGATGCGTCCGGGGACGTTGCGCTCGGCCCTGTTCAGCCGGTTGGACACGGTGTTTACGCGCGTCGACATCTGGGGGGCGACCGGGCCTCGGGGGACCGTCGGGAAGGCCCGGAGAGGGGCCTGAGGACCTTCCACGAACGCGATGGCACGGAACTTGCTGAAGGGGTCCACGGGCCGCCGTCAGGCGGCCGATGCGCGCGTCGGGACGTCTGGTCTGGCGGGTGGCCGCACGCCGGAAACCCGCGTGAGGGTGGGCGGGAGGCGTCTACCTGGTGGTGGAATCCCGGAGTTTCGGCGGTGGCGGCGGGGGAGGGCCCACGGGCGAAGCAGAGCCGTCTATCATCAGCCGTTCGGGAATTCGGGTGCTCGGCCGTTGGGTCATCCGGCCCGATGGGCCCGGGGCGGAGGGGAGAAAGCCCCACGGGCCGACGGCCCAGGCCGGATTCCCGGCTTGCCGCATCGCGAAAGATCATTGATTAGATTATTGACGGGAGGAGCCGTGCCTTGAGGTTTCCCGGACCCATGCGGCTCGGCCTATCGGCCGTCGGCCTGGGCCTGATGGCCGGGCTCGTCTTCGGCTGGCCCTGGAGCCGGGACATGGTCGAACAGCCGGCCGTCCGACCCTTTACGGCACTGATGCCCTTGCCCCCGGAGGGGACCGTCCCCCAAGAGGCATCCTGGCGCCGGGGTCCGACGACCGTCACGCCGGAAGCCGTCGGGACAGGCCGCGAGCTTTTCCAGACCTACTGTAGCGTCTGCCACGGCCCGGAGGCGAAGGGCACGGGCCCGGTCGCCCCGAAACTGAAGTCCCGGCCCTATGACATCACGGGTCAGTTCGTCGGCCGGAAGAGGGACGCATCGCTGTATGAGACCATCCGGCACGGGGGCGTCGTCATGCCGCCGTACCGGGAGGTCCTGGCGCCGGCGGAGACGTGGGCCGTGCTGAGCTACATCCGGTCCCTCCAACGGAGGGGGAGGGTCCCATGAATCGGAAGCCCCGAGTCCCGTCGGTCGTCGGCCTGCTGGCCCTGGTGGCTGTAGGGATGACGGCCTTCATCGCAGGAGTGACGGGGCCGAACCGTCTGCGGGCCTGGCAGGCGTTCCTCGTGAACTTCCTCTTTTGGTCCGGCGCCGCCCAGGCCGGCGTCTTGTGGGCCGCCGTCTGGCACCTGACGGGCGCCCGGTGGAGCCGCTTCGTCCGCCGGGTCGCCGAGGCGAATGCGGCCTTCCTCCCGGTGTCCTTTCTCTTGTTTTGGGTCCTGTACCCGGGCCGGGAAATCCTCTTTCCGTGGGTCCGGACGCCGGTCCCTGGCAAGGCGGGGTGGCTGAACGTCCCGTTCCTCTTTCTGCGGGACGGCCTGGGCCTGCTGGTCCTGTACGGCGGGAGCCTACTCTTTGTATACCGGGACTGGCTCCCGGGGATGGCTCGGAGGGCCGCCGGCCTCGGCCTGGGGTCCGGGCCGTCGTCGAAGGTGGAAGCCGTCTGGGAGGCAGAAATCAATCGAGCCCTGGACCGGACGTCGGCACGCTGGCGTCGGCAGGTCACCGTCCTGGCCGGGGCCGTCCTCGTCCTATACGGCGTCGTCTTCACCCTGCTGGCTTGGGACCTGGTGATGTCGCTGGACCCCACCTGGTCGAGTACCCTCTTCGGGGGCTACTTCTTTGTGGGAAACCTGTACTTGGGCCTGGCCGTCGTCGGCCTGGCGACCGTCGGGCTTCACCGACGGATGGGGCCGTCGTCTCCCTTGACGGCCGACCAGTTCCACGACCTGGGCAAGCTCGTGTTCGGCTTCTGCCTGCTGACGGCGTACCTCGCCTGGTCCCAGTACCTGCCCATCTGGTACGGCAACCTGCCGGAGGAGACGGGGTTCGTACTCTTACGGACGAAGACGGCGCCGTGGGCTCTCTGGGCCAAGGCCGTGTTGGCGCTCGGCTTCGTCGTTCCCTTCGTCGCCGGCCTGAGTCGGGCCCTGAAGCGCCGGCCGGGGGGCCTTTTCGTCCTGTGTGCGGTCGTGGCCGTCGGGAT
>FWWL01004296.1_pt1 | contig 24323 bp, 20 predicted proteins | sample 2228331 | NCBI WGS metagenome assembly FWWL01 (sample SAMEA103939775, study PRJEB20133) | metagenome | reverse complement strand
TTCCCAATATCGCATGGCGGGCCAGGCACAAATCGTAGGGGCGATGCGACGCATCGCCCCTACGATGCTGCAAGCAAGCAGGCAAATTTTACGCGGAATGGTACCACCCACCTTGTCGCATCGGCTAGCGGTCAAAACCGTCCCTGCTGTGGGGCCAGGGCTTGTCTCCGCCCCCGCCACCGCCCTCCTGAATCCCCCCGACATCGGGGGGACTTCCCAATATCGCATGGTGGCCAGGCAAAAATCGTAGGGGCGATTTCAATCGCTGTGAGTAAGCAGTTGCGTTTCGTGGTAAAATAACCTTCTATGATGATGAGTAACGAGGAACTGGAAGGACTGCCACGCCCCAAGGGAGTGGTGACCTGCTTAAGCGAGGGCTTCGATCTGGTCGCACGTCGGCTCGATCTGCTATTGCCGCCCTTGCTTCTTGACCTGTTCCTCTGGCTCGGTCCCCGCCTGGCCCTGCCGCTTGATAGCGCGCGCTTCAACGAGCTGTGGCAACAGTTGAGCGCGCCAGAAGCTTCGCTCAGTCAGGCGCAGCGCTTTTGGGAACAGTATAACCTGTTCTACACCCTCAGCCCGGCGCCCGTGTTCGGTATCCCATCCCTGATGGTGCACAAAATGACGGCTGATGCCCCCTGGACGCGCCTGGTGTGGCCTGTCACGTCGGACCTCCAGTTTCTGGTGACGCTGGCGGCGCTGCTCGTCCTGGCCCTGGCCCTGGCTGCCCTTTATCTTTACCGCATCACCCAGGCCCTGCGGGACCACATCAACACACCCCTACCGGCCCCCGCGCCCCTGCCGGTGCTGATGGGACGGTTTATGAAGTTGGCAGCCCTGATCGTGCCGCCAGTCCTGCTGGGGTTGGGCTTGCTGCTTTTGCTCAGCATAGGCTTGATTCCCCAAGGAGTGGGACAGTTTTTGCTGCTGGTCGTGCTCACTGGCACGATTTACCTGGGCGTTCATCTGGTGCTGGCTGTGCCTTCGCTGATGATGTTGTCCCGACGTCCCTTTGACGCTTTGCGCGAGTCCCTTTTAGTGCTGCAGGTGGACTTTCTGCGCGTGATGCTCCTGGGCTTGTTGATTTTCGTCCTGTACGAGGGACTGAACTGGCTCTGGATGGCGCCGGAAGCGACAACGTGGTTACTTTTGCTGGGTATCGCTGGTCATGCTTTTATCGCGACGGGGTTGACCGTCGCCCTATTCGTGTTTTACATGGATCGCCTGGCCTATGTGCGAGCCTTACAAAAGGCCTGGGCGAATTTGCAGCAGGCGCGGATGCCGCGTCAATCGTGAGGTAGGAGAGGCAATGGCAACGAACGGTAACGGCGTGAAATACGATGCTTCCACCATTCAAGTGCTGGAAGGGCTGGAGGCGGTGCGACGCCGCCCTGGCATGTATGTCGGCGGTACAGACGTGCGCGCGCTGCATCATCTGGTGTATGAAGTCGTGGATAACTCCATTGACGAGGCGCTCGCTGGAGCGTGTGACCATATCCGCGTGACCATTAACCCGGATCGCAGCGTGTCGGTGGAAGATAACGGGCGCGGCATCCCGGTGGAAGAACACCCCGAAAAGCACGTTTCCGCTTTGCAGTTGGTGATGACCACGCTCCACGCTGGCGGGAAGTTCGGGGGCGGCGGCTATAAGGTCTCCGGTGGTCTGCACGGCGTGGGCGTCTCCGCCGTGAATGCGCTTTCGGAGTGGCTGGAGGTGTACGTCAAGCGCGATGGCGGCCTGTTTTTCCAGCGCTACGAGCGCGGCATCCCGCAGGCGCCGGTGCAAAAGGTGGGCAAGGTCAAGCCCGATGTGACTGGCACGACGGTGACCTTCCGCTTCGATCCAACCATTTTCCACGAGGTGGATTACAGCTTTGAAACGCTGGCGCAGCGCTTCCGCGAGATGGCGTTTGTCACCCGCGGCGTGACGATTGACCTGATTGATAAGCGGGAACAGCCCCTGCGGCGCATGACCTTTTACTTTGAGGGCGGCGTGCTTTCTTTTGTGCGTTACCTCAACCGCACGCGCGAAGCGCTCCATCCGCCGGTCCACATTTACCGCGAATTTGATGGTGTAGTGGTGGATGTGGCGCTCCAATACGCCGATAGCTACAGCGAGACGGTGCTCACCTTCGCCAACACCATCAATACCACGGACGGCGGCTCGCATCTGACGGGCTTCCGCTCGGCCCTGACGCGCACCATCAACGACGTGGCGCGCAAGCTCGGCGCCCTCAAGGAAAGCGATGCCAATCTCACCGGCGACGACGTGCGCGAGGGCCTGACCGCCGTCATCAGCGTCAAGGTGCCCGATCCGCAGTTCGAGAGCCAGACCAAGGTCAAGCTGATGAATCCGGAAGTCAAGGCCGCGGTGGAAACGGCGGTGGCGGACGTGCTGAGCGAGTACTTTGAGCGCGATCCGCGTGCCGCGCGGCGTATCGTGGAGAAATGTCTGACGACCTCACGGGCGCGCGCTGCGGCGCGCAAGGCGCGTGACCTGGTCATCCGCAAAAGCGCGCTGGAAAGCCTCACCCTGCCGGGCAAACTGGCCGACTGCTCCGAACGTGACCCGTCGCGCACGGAGCTGTTCATCGTCGAGGGTGACAGCGCGGGCGGCTCGGCCAAACAGGGGCGCGATCGCCACTTCCAGGCCATCCTGCCGCTGCGCGGTAAAATCCTGAACACGGAACGCGCCAGCCTGGATCGCATTTTGAGCAACAAAGAGGTGCAGGCGCTCATCTCCGCCCTGGGGACGGGCGTCGGCGATCAGTTCAACCTGGATAACCTGCGTTACGGGCGCGTCATCCTCATGACGGATGCGGATGTGGACGGTGCCCATATCCGTACCCTTCTGCTTACCTTCTTCTTCCGCTACATGCAGAAGCTTATCGAAGAGGGCCATCTCTACATTGCCCAACCGCCCCTTTATCGCATCCAGGCGGGCAAGGAGGTCCATTACGTGTACAGCGACGCCGAAAAGGACGAGTTGCTGCGCACCCTTGGCGATCGCAAGGTCGAAATCCAGCGCTACAAGGGTCTGGGTGAGATGAATCCCGAACAATTGTGGGAGACCACCATGGACCCGCAACGGCGCACGCTGGTCCAGGTCACCATCGAGGACGCGGCGGCTGCGGATCGCACCTTTAGCATGTTGATGGGGGACGAGGTGGCGCCGCGGCGCAAATTCATCCAGTCCCACGCGCACGAGGTCAAGAACCTGGATATTTAGGTGGGGATGGTCGAACCAGGGCGATTGACAAAATTCAAGCCTCTGGTAGAATACAACCCGCATGGCCCCATCGTCTAGCGGCCTAGGACGCTGGCCTCTCAAGCCGGAAACAGGGATTCGAATTCCCTTGGGGCCACCTGACCACCTCCTGCGGGAGGTGGTTTTTGTTTTCCGCTCCAGTCAATCCGCGTGGCTGGGTAGCCGCTACATTCTGCTACAGGGGGAGAGAAGAGATGCGCATTGAAGAGTTGCCTCGCGTTGTCACGACAAGACTGGTCAAATCGGTGGACTTGAATCACCACGGGACCCTTTTCGCCGGGCGTATGGCGGAATGGCTGGTGGAAACGGGGTTCCTTACCGCTCGTCAGGCGCTGGCCTGCGATCCACGCAACATCGTCTGCGTACGCCTGCACGGCATGGACTTCAAGCGCAGCGCGGAAAATGGCGCCACCGTACTCCTCGAAGGGCGCGTCGCCCACGTCGGCAATCGGAGCCTTACCGTGTACGTGGAATGCTTCACCCTGGCCCCACTGACGAACGAACGCACCCAGATTACAGAGGGCTTTGCCACGTTCACTAAAATCGTTGAGGGCAAAAGCGTCCCTCATGACCTGAGCGTGGAGCCGCCGCAGGAACCCCAGGCGGTAGCCCTGTGGGAAGCGGTGGAACAGGAGCGGCGGGCGCGCGCTAAGTGAGGCCGCCCCCGTCCCAGGGGGTGTAGAAGGGATTATCCAGGCCCAGGCGTGCCAGCACGCGCCCTACCGTCTGGCGCACCATGTCCTCAATCGTCTGCGGATGGGCGTAGAAGGCGGGCACAGGGGGAAAAATCACCGCCCCCATTTCTGCCGCCTGCACCATCAGGCGCAAATGGCCCAGATGCAGGGGCGTCTCGCGCACCATCAAGATGAGCGGACGCCCCTCCTTGAGCGTCACATCTGCCGCGCGTGCCAGCAAGTCATAGGTGTAGCTGTGCGCGATGGCCGCCAGAGACTTGATCGAGCAGGGCGCGACAATCATGCCGCGGGTGACAAAGGAGCCGCTGGCGATCGCCGCCCCAATCGCCTCCGGTGGATAGGCGCGCGTGGCCAGCGCCTCGACGTGCGCGCGCGTGAGGCCCAACTCCTGCGCCACCGTCTGTTCGCCGGCCCGGCTCAGCACCAGATGCGTTTCCAGTCCCAGAGTCGCCAGCGCCTCCAGCAGGCGCACGCCGTAAATCGCCCCGCTGGCGCCGGAGATCCCCACGATGACCCGCCTGGATGCCGTGTCTGTTCCCTCCATGTGGCCTCCTCGTGACTAAGCTTCTTCAAGAAGTTTCAGTTCTGCTGCGTGTTAGCGTCGGCCCGTACACAATGCTGAGCGCAACGGCGGCCAGTGCCGTCACGCCGACCATCACCCCATAGTGATGCACAAAATCGGGATGAACTTCGAGCAACGCAAACGACACTGCATTGGAGGCAGCGTGGAACAGGGTGACGTACAGCAGGCTGCCGCGCGTTTGCAGGTAGAGCCACGTGTAAATGACCGATAGCGCTATGCTGAACAAAGGCTCCGCCCACAAAGGCAGGCGTGACATGGCCGCTTGCGGATTGAGGATCAGCGGCAGGTGCCACACGCTCCACAACACCCCCATCAAGATGCTGGCATGCAGCGCGGGGCGTGTTTGTAGCAGTCGCGGCAGCGCAAAACCGCGCCAGCCCAGCTCTTCCCACACGTTGGAAAGCAGCATCGTCAACAACAGCGGGAACAGCGCTGCCCAGGGGATGATGGCTGGCGTCAGAGGTGGCCCGCCGAACAGCGGTTCGAGTGCCCAGGCGACCAGCGCCAGGGCGAGCGGCCCCAACAGCGCCACCGCGTACCAGCCCGCACCGGCTTGCTTCACCAGGGCGCGGAAAAGCTCGCCCGGAGCGGCGCGCCCCTCGCTGATGCTCAACACAATCACAGCGGCGAGGATCGGGCCACCACCACCCAGCTAAGGAAAACACAAAACTGTCAAACGGAAACCAGCCGCGTGCATAGGCCGCCTGCGGAATCCACCCCAACCAGGATATGGCAAACGCCAGCCCATAAAACGCTCACACCGGATATTGCTTAACCCACTGCCGCAGTCCTTTCATTGCTCCCCCCTTTCCTGCGCAGCAACGCGGCCTGCACCGCCTTTGAAAATTGGTACATCAGCAACCAACGCTCGCTTCTGGTGTGGCTCTGGTGCTTTGCTTTGAGCAACCTGGCTCGCAGGGGGCACCAGTCCCCTGCATGTTTGTGAGCGAGGCTGGTATCATGATTTTGGTCACACGCTATTGTGGGTAGTTTAGCATCAAACCCTTGTGGGTCAATCCCATTGCTCCTTTGGATAGCCACTCTCGCGGTTACCTTGCAGGCTGGGAGCGCGAAGTCTCGTCCGCTCAGGCTGGGGGCGCGGAGTTCGTCCGCCTAGATCGCCGCGTCCTTTTGCCGTGATAAACCGCTGTCCAGCCGCAGGCAAATTGACGTTATTCCCCTCTGTGCTATGATACCTCGCGCTTTAAAACCTTTTGTGAGGAGGAGGTCATGAAATCCAGAAAAACCGGTGGCGCGACGCTTTCTCAACGCATGATTAGTGTGAGTGCCTTGATGGCGGCGTTAGTCTACGTGCTGACCCGCCTGGTCCAGGTGCCCACCCCGACGCGCGGCTACGTGCACCTGGGCGATACCGGCATCGTCTTTGCCGCCCTGGCCTTTGGACCGACGGTGGGAGGGATTGCCGGCGGTCTGGGCACTGCCCTGGCCGATTTGACCAGCGGTTACGGCATGTGGGCGCCCTTCTCCCTGCTCATCCACGGTGCGCAGGGCTACGTGTTGGGCTTGCTTGCCCGGCGGCAAACGTTTTCATGGCGCCTGGTGGTGCTGATGACGCTGCTCAGCATCCTCATCGTCGCCGGTGGTTACGCCCTGGCCGGGCTCGTGCTGGTCGGCACAGCCGCCTTGACCGAGATCCCCGCCAACATGATGCAGGCCCTGAGCGGCAGCGTGCTGGGCATCCCCCTCTACCTGGCGGTGCTCAAAGCCTACCCGCCCCTGCGGCGCTACGAGGCCTGAGTTTCAACCCATGGAGGGGCACAGGCCCCTCCATGCTCTTTCATCCCCATGATTCACGTCCGGAACCTGCGCTTCGCTTATCCCCCCGTGCTCCCCACCCTGCCCGTGGTGGACGTGTTGCAGGACGTGACCCTGGACCTGGCCGCAGGGGAGGCGCTCGCGCTTTGGGGGGCGACGGGCAGCGGCAAAAGCACCCTCGGCCTGCTCCTGGCCGGCCTGGCCCCTCATCTAACCGGAGGAACCTGTAGCGGCTCCATCCGCGTCGCCGGGGAGGATCCGCTGGCGAACGAGCTTTCCCCTGCCACCCTGGGTCTGCTGTTTCAAGACCCTGCCGCGCAACTTTTCACCTGTTCGGTGGAAGATGAAGTGGCCTGGGGGTTGGAGGCGCTCGCCGTTCCCCCCGCATCCATTGCCCCGCGGGTTTACGAAGCGCTCCGCCGTTTTGAACTGCTACCGCTTCGCCATCGCCCGCCCTGGACGCTTTCCGGGGGGCAGCAAAAACGCCTGGCCCTGGCCGCCTTGTGGGCCATGCGCCCCAGCGTTCTGGTCCTGGATGAGGCCCTCGGTGGTCTCGACCCGGCCGGTCAGCACGAGGTACTGCGCATGGTGCAACGCCTGCGCGAAGAGGGCCTGACGCTTCTGCTCATGACCCATGATCCGCGCATCGCCCACCTGGCGGGGCGTTCGGCACTGTTGACAGCGGGCCGCATCGCGCCCTTGCCCGTGGATACGGCTCTGGCGCGTTTGCGCGCTGAAGGCGTGCTCTGGGCCTGCACGGAGGTGCAGGGATGGGCGCCACGGCGCACGACGGCGGGACTCCCGCCAGCCCTGGAGCTGCGGCAGGTGAGCTTCACCTATCCCGATGGCCTGCCCGTGCTGCGCAACGTGGATGTGACGATTTACGCCGGAGAATGCGTGGCGCTGCTCGGTCCCAATGGCGCCGGAAAATCCACCTTAATTCGCCACTTCATCGGCCTGGTTCGGCCCCAATCCGGCAGCGTGTGGATCCAGGGCAAGCCGGCGGCCTCCCGTGCCGTGGGCGAGCTGGCACGCGAGGTGGGCTTCCTCTTTCAGCGCCCCGAACAGCAAATTTTTGCCGCCACCGTGCGTGAGGAGGTGGCCTATGGCCCGCGCCAGCTCCGACTGCCCCACCTGGAAGCGCGCGTCGCGCAGGCTTTGGCCCACTTCGACCTGGAAAAGCTGGCCGAGCTGCCGCCCGCCGTGCTGAGCTACGGCATGCAGCGCGCGGTCACCCTGGCAGCCCTGGCCGCGCTTGAGACCCCCATCCTGGTCCTGGACGAGCCGACCGTCGGCCTTGACGGCCAGGGGCGCCGCCAGTTGATGGAATGGTTGGCAGAACGTCGCGTCGCGGGTGTCACCATCGTGCTGGTGACGCACGAAGCGGATCTGGCCGCGCTGGCGGATCGCGTCCTGCTGATGGAAGATGGGCGCGTCGTCGCCGAGGGCACGCCTGAGGCGCTCTTGCCGCGCTGGCAGGCGGGAGGTACGGCGTGAGTTATAGCTTCGACCTGTACCAGCCGGGCCGTTCCTGGCTCCACCGTCTCGATCCACGGGTCAAGCTGTGGCTGGTCGCGCTCATCTCCGGCCTGACCTTTGCAGGGCACACCTGGCAGGGCCAGGCCTTGCTGCTGCTCCTGGTGTGGATCATATTGCGCAGTGCGCGCATCTCGCGCCGTTCCCTGTTCTGGTTATGGCGTCAGATTCGCCTGCTGGTCATCCTCATCCTGCTGTTGCAGACTTTCTTCGCTCCGCAGGGAGCCATCCTGCTCGCCCTGGGGCCGTTGCGCATCACGCAAGGGGGCCTGGAGAGTGCGGCGGTGCTGGCCCTCCGCGCGCTGACCATGGTCTTCCTCACCGGCGTGCTGCTTTTCGTCACTGAACAACGTGACCTCATCCTGGCCCTGACCAGCCTGGGGCTGCCTTACACCTGGGGCCTGACCCTTAGCCTGACCCTGCGCTTCATCCCCGCCCTGTTCAGCCTGGCCGAGTCCGTACGCGCGGCGCAGGCGGCGCGCGGCTGGGTCGCACAGGGCACCTGGTGGCAGCGCCTGCGCGATCACCTGCCCGTGCTGATCGCCGTCATCATCGGCACCCTGCGCCTGAGCGACCAGGTCACCCTGGCCCTGACGGCGCGCGGCTTGCGTGCCAACCATCCGCGCACCGTGTGGCGCCCCCTGCGCATGCGCCGCAGCGATTGGGCGATCCTGGTCTTGAGCGCCCTGGTGGCTCTGGCCCTCTACCTGCTTTTGACGTCCGCGCGCTTGTCTTTCTCGTAAATCGGAGTATGTTTATAGCCATTCTGGTTTGATGAGGCGCACGTGTTGCGGGAACTGCATATCCAAGATTTTGCCATCATTGACGACCTGCAGCTTGTCCTGGAACCTGGCCTGAACGTGCTGACAGGCGAGACCGGCGCGGGGAAATCCATCCTCGTGGATGCGGTGGCCTTGTTGCTGGGGGGCCGTGTCCCCCCGCAGGCGGTGCGCGCTGGCGCGTCCCGTGCCCTGATTGAAGGCCTCTTTCTCCTGGACCCCGCGCAGCAGGCGCTCCTCGCGCCGCTGTTGGAACGTGAAGGGCTGGAGAGCGACGATCCGGCGCAGCTCTGGCTCAGCCGCGAAGTGCGCGTCCAGGGGCGCAATCTGGCGCGTGTCAACGGCGTGGTGGTCTCCATCGGCATCCTGCGCGAAATTGCCGAAACGCTGGTGGACATTCACGGGCAGAGCGAACACCTCAGCCTGCTGCGCGTGCGCGAGCATCTGGACCTGTTGGACCGCTACGGCGAGCTGGACGCCATGCGCGCCGACCTCTCCACCCTGGTGGGGCGCATCCAGGCCCTGCGCAACGAACTCAAGGCCCTGCGTCAGGGCGAGCGCGAGCGCATGCAGCGCATAGACCTGTTGCGCTTCCAGGTGGAGGAGATCACCGCCGCCGCGTTGCAGCCCGGCGAAGAGGCGGCGCTGGAGAGCGAGCGCTTGCGTCTGGCCAACGCCGAACAACTCGCCGCCACCCTCAACACCCTGCTCATGGTGCTGGAAGAGGGTGCCGAGCGCGCGCCCGCGGTGCTCGACCTGTTGGGGCGCGCGCAGCGCGACATGCACACCCTGATCCGCGTGGATCCCTCGTTACAACCCCAGGGCGAGGCTCTGGAAACCATTTTTTATCAGCTTGAAGATGTGGTCCGCGACTTGCGCAACTACCTTGCGCGGGTGGAATACAATCCGCGCCGCCTGCAACAGGTGGAAGAGCGCCTCACGCTGCTTCATCACCTCCAGCGCAAATACGGGGCGGACATCCCGTCCATCCTGGCCTACGCCCAACAGGCCGCTGCCGAGCTGGGACGTCTGGAGCACAGCGACGAGCGCATCGCGGAGCTGGACCAGGAAGAGCAGGCCCTGCTCAAACAGGCGGCGGACCTGGCGCGTCACCTCCATCACCAACGCCTTGACCTGGCGCAGCGCCTGGCGGAGCAGGTTGAGCGCGAGCTGAACGACCTGCGCATGCAGGGAACGCGCTTCGCGGTCGCCTTCCGCGTACAGGCGGATGAGCAGGGGGTGCCGTTGCCCGATCCCCTGCCGGCGGAAGTGTGGATGACCAGCGCGAGCGTGCAGGTTAAAGAGGGCACCTGGGTCACGCGGGCGGCTTTCGATCGCCGCGGCGTTGACCAGATCGAGTTCCTGCTGGAGCCAAACCCCGGCGAGGGCTTGCGTCCCCTAGCTCAGATTGCCTCCGGCGGCGAAACCGCGCGGCTCATGCTGGCGCTCAAGGCCGTGCTGGCGCGTGCCGATCGTACCCCCACCCTCATTTTCGACGAAATTGACCAGGGAATCGGGGGGCGCGTGGGCGCCATTGTGGGGCAGAAGCTCTGGCTGCTTACCGCTGCCGCCGGTGAGGTACGGCATCAAGTCCTGTGCATCACCCATCTGCCGCAACTGGCCGGTTTTGGCGACGCCCACTATCGCATCCAGAAGCAGGTCACGGACGGGCGCACGCTCGTGCAGGTGACACGCCTGGATGAAGCGGGGCGCGTGCAGGAACTCGGCGCCATGCTCGGTACCCAGGGAGAAGCGGCCGATCAGGGCGCGCGCGACATTCTGGCCCAAGCGGAGCGCTTCAAACAAACCGTAAACGCACGCCCGTGAACGCAACACACGGGGGCCCACGGCTGCACGGTATTGCAGAATCTGGTTTTTCGGCAAGTGAGTTGCACTAAATAAAGAAGCCGTTTATAATCAATTGCATCGGGGATGGGTTGCCCAAAGCGCTATGTCGCTGGGGCTTAATGAACCGTGACGCACGGTGGATTTCATAGATTTCAGTTAAGGAATCTGAAAGATGGCGCTCAAAGGGAATTTACAGGATTTTGGTATCACACAACTGCTGAACCTGGTCAACCTGGCACGCAAGACCGGCAGCCTGTACCTGGAAAGCCGCGAGGGCAAATGCATCCTCAGCTTTCGTGAGGGCAAGCTCATCTACGCCTCCATGGATGGCGAAGAGGAAAGCTTGCCGGTCCTGCTCATGAAAGCGGGCAAGCTGACCGCGGAACAGGTCAAGGCAATTCAGCAACACATGGCCGGACGCCCCGATCGCGACATTGCCATCACCCTCATCAACTCCGGCCACCTCAAACCCGAAGACATCGTCAAGGTCGTCAACCAGCAGACCTTGAACACCGTCTATCGGGTCTTCTCCTGGAACGATGGCACCTTCCGCTTCGAGCCGACCGACATGCCACCCCAGGGCAAAATGACAACCTCCATCGCCCTGGAGAACGTCATCATGGAGGGCAGCCGTCGGCTTAAGGAATGGGAGCGGCTCCAGGATGAGCTGCCGGATTTGGACGCCTCGCTCAAGTTCGCGGAGCGACCCACGACGCCTTTGCGGGACATCAACCTCAGTCCCGACGAGTGGCGCGTGATCTCCTTCGTCAACCCGCGGAACACCATCCGACAAATCGCCCAGAGCAACAACATGAGCGAGTACCAGATCCGCAAAATCGTATACAGCCTGTTGCAGGCCGGCATTGTCCAACTGGTACCTTCACAGCGACCTCAAGCGGCGACGGCGGGAGGGCCTGCCATGGCCGGGGCGCAGGCCGCTGCATCCGCTCAGCCTGTGCAGATGCGCAGCCCTGCGGTTAAGCGCAATGTCGTGCAAAAACTGATTGATCGGATTCGGGAGTTATAGCCATGCAAACCTTAAAAATTGTTGTCACGGGACCCTTTGCATCTGGTAAGACCACCTTCATTCAATCCATCAGTGAGATTGATGTGGTGGCCACTGAGCGCAAAATTTCCAGCGAATCCGAGCGCATCAAAAACCAAACCACCGTCGCGATGGACTTTGGGCGCATCACGATTGACGATGAACTGATCCTGTACCTCTTTGGGACGCCGGGTCAGCGCCGTTTCGACTTCATGTGGGAAATCCTCTCGGAGGGCATGCTGGGCTTCATCGTGCTGGTGGACAGCACGCGCCCGGAGACCTTCCGTGAGGCGCGCCGTATTCTGGAAACCTTCCGGAGCTACTCGCCCGTTCCCTACATCGTTGCAGCCAACAAACAGGACATGCCCGATGCCTGGCCGGCAGAGGATTTGCGCATCGTCCTGCGCGTGGAAGACGATGTCAAAGTTGTCCCCTGCGTTGGCACCAGGCGCGAGAGCGTCAAACAGGTGTTACTGGAACTTCTGTACGCCATTTTGGAGATCATGGATCGCACCGAGGCTTAGCGTTACCCTATTTTAACCAAATTGCAATGGCGCAGTCCTTTCCGGCAACATAAAAGTATGTTAAGATAAAATTGTCAGTTTATCCGCAACGGGCTCCGTTGCGGATAAAAATGCTACCAGGCCGGGAGACCGCGCGCGCTGAGGAAAACTAACATGAGTTCAATCGTCACAGACCAGGGAATAGTGCACTACGAAACCTTTGGCCGGGGGCGGCCGGTCATCCTGCTGCATTGCTGGCTCGGCTCCTGGAGCTATTGGTACTCGACGATGGAATTCCTGGGGCGGCATCGCTACAAGACCTACGCCCTGGACTTCTGGGGCTTTGGCGAGTCGGCCAAGCAGGGCTCGTTCACCGTCCTGGAATATGTGGCGATGGTAGATCAATTTATGGAGCGCATGGGGTTGGAGCGGGCGCCCGTGATGGGGCATTCCATGGGCGGGACGGTGACGATGAGCCTGGCCATTCACTATCCCCATCGCGTGGCCAAAGCCGCCGTAGTCGGATCGCCGATGGTGGGCACAGGCCTGAGCACCCTGCTTAAAATCGCTGGCAACAGCTTTGTCGGCAGGGTACTTTACACCTTCCCCAACCTGTTTGCCCTGGGCGTCAAACTGGCCTCGCCCTTCTACGCCAGGGACTGGCGCACCTGGTACGAAATGTTCCAGAAAGACCTTTCGCGCACCACCATGGAATCCTTCTCCACCAGCATCCATGACCTGCATTACACGGATCTACGTCCGCGCCTGCCGGAAGTGCGCGTACCGGCCATGGGAATTTACGGGCGCAAGGACAACATCGTCAACCCCAAACAGGGCGAAGTTTTGCGCCAATACGTGCCCAACAGCATCATTCACTACTTTGAGAACTCAGCGCATTTTCCCATGCTGGACGAGACCGAGAAATTCCATGCCACCGTGCTGGAATTCCTGGAATCCTGAGCATGGCAGTGGCAGCCTTCCCGCGGTGGTGGGGGCGGGAATGGTTCGCGGCGTTACGCGAACTGGTGGGCGAACACAACATGGCGAGCCTTTTGCGCATGGCGCAGGTCGCCCCACCGGCGGAGGTGGCACCTTTAACCTGTGATGTGCCGGTCACGGCACTGGGCCATCTGGGGGCGGCCCTGGTGGAACTTTATGGGGAAGAAGAAGCCCGGCGCTTGATGCGCCGCACCGGTTGGCGTGTGGCGCAGCGCATGGGGCACGCGGGACGGGCCGCGCGTCTCTTGCGTTTCATTGTCGGGCTGCTCCCGGCATCTCAGGCCCTGCGCCTGGGCCTGCTGACGGTGAGCGAGCTCTTCCGCCAGCACACCACCCTCACCGCGACCCTGGAACGTTTACCGGCAGGCTGGCGCTGGCGCCTGACCTTCGCTACCGAAGCGGCATCTTTGTGTCAGCGCGATTGGCTGGAAGGGCTGCTGGAGGGTATCGCCAGGGTTTTCTGTGGCGGGACCGAGGTGGTGGTACAGCCTGGACCAGAGGATGAGCACAGTTACACGTTTGACTTTGTCGTGATGAGACAGCCCGTTGGCATCTAATGCCGGGGGAATCAACAGTCGTTTGAGGAGAGCGGAACACCTTGCATGCGTAAAGTCATTTTGCTGGATAAGCGGAAAATACCGCCCTTCAATGAGCCGGCGCGCGAGCTATCCTGCCTGGCCAAGCCGCTCTGGCTCTATCAGCGCGACCTGCTGGCACCCTACACCACCGAAGAAATCGAGGTGGACTCGATTGCCGAAGTAGGGAGCGAGCGGGTCGAGACGCTGGTCTATCGCGACAATCTTTTCTTTGACCAGCCCTTCATCGAGGAATTCATCTCGCGCGCGCGCAAATCCGGCAAAGCCTGCCAGGTGGCCTTTGAACTCAACGACCCGGCCATCACGGCGCACGCCCTCTACCTGCAGCGGGGCATTCGGCGCCAGGGCAACTACTACGTCGCAGACCTGTGGTACTACCCTTACGGCATTGATCCCGTTGTGCGTCCATTGGTGATGCGCACCGAGCCTTACGAGGTAGGCTTTTACCACGTTCCCACCCACATGTCCAACGTCTACGGGGACCTGGTTTACCAAATCCCCACCAAGGCCTTCCTCTCTATCGAGCACTGGATGCACATTCTCCATGCCAACGTCACCTTTGGCATCTTCGCCATTGGGGCGCGCTTTGAGCGCCGGGTGAACCGCGACGTCATGATGAATTTGAAGCTCCTCCTGCGCGGGATGTACGAGCGCAAGCAGGTCCTGACCTCTTCCATGTTGATTCAGGTGGGCAAGAATTGCAGCATAGACCCCAGCGCCATCCTGCAGGGCCCGGCCATCATCGGCGACAACGTCACCATTGGCCCCGGTGCCGTAGTATGCAACAGCATCATCGGTGACAACTGCAACATTCAACAGGGCTGCCAGATCCTCCTCAGCGTGGTGGGCAACGGGACGTTTTTACCTTTCCGCGCCTCGTTGTTCGAGACCGTGCTCATGGAAGACTGCCTGGTAGCGCAGAACACCTGCCTGCAGATGTGTGTGGTGGGTCGCGGCACCTTCATTGGCGCGGGCAACACCTTCACCGACTTCAACCTGGTCCCCAAGCCCATCCGCGCTCATTACGCCGGGCGCCTGGAGGATACCGGCATGCCCGTACTGGGCAGCGCCGTGGGGCACAACGTGCGCATCGGCTCCGGCATGATTGTTTTCCCCGCGCGCATGATCGAATCGGATGTCATTCTCTTCGCTTCGCCCGAACGGCGCGTGATTTCCAAAAACATCATGTACGAAGAAAGCGACCATCTCAAACTTAAGGACGGGGAGAGCCTGCATCCACGGCTCTACCCGCGTGATTAGAGGCTATGGATTCGTTTGCATTTATCATTCACCCAATTGATCCCAAACGGGATGTAGCGCGTAAATATCCTTTTCTGGGCAAAATCTTAAACGAAGCGGCAATTGATTTCCTGTGCAGGTTCTGGCCGCCGGTGAAACTCTCACACGTCACCGGTGCCCGTTCGGTAGCGACCGGCAAGGAAATTGAGGGGTGGCTTCTGGCGGTGCCCTACACCCCGCAACGCATGCTCAGTTTGCCAACACGCGAAGTCTATCGTAAAATCATAGCAGCGGGACATTTAGCCCAGTCACTGGGGGCGAAGATCCTGGGCCTGGGGGCTTACACCTCCGTGGTCGGGGATGGGGGCGTAACTATCGCGCGTGAGCTGGATATCCCCGTCACGACGGGGGACAGCTATACCGCTGCCGCTGCCGTAGGGGCCCTGTGGAAGGCGGCAGCTATGATGGACATTGACCCTGCACGCGCCACCCTGGCCGTCGTGGGGGCCTCCGGGGCGATCGGCGGGGTCGTCGCGCAACTGGCGGCGCCGCGCATGGCGCACATGCTGCTCATGGGGCGGCGTGTCGAGCGCCTTGAAGAGGTCGCAAGCAAAACGCGCGCGGCGGGGTGCCCGGCGGTGGAGATCTCCACCGATCTGGAGCGCTTGCGGGAGGCGGAACTTGTGCTCACGGTCACCAGTGCCGGCGGGAACCTGATTCAGCCCCACCACCTGCGCTCTGGGGCGGTAGTGTGCGATGTCTCCCGCCCGCGTGACGTGTCCCATACCGTGGCGCAGGCGCGTCCGGACGTGCTCTTTTTTGACGGAGGGCTTTTGCGGGTGCCGGGGCCGGTCCAGTTTGGCTTTGACTACGGCCTGCCGCCCGATTTAACCTATGGTTGCATGGCGGAGGTGATGACCCTGACCTTTGAAGGACGCTTTGAGGATTACACCGTGGGTAAAGACCTGGACGTGGCGCGCGTTCAGGAGATTGAGCGCATGGGAAGCTATCATGGCTTTGAGCTGGCTGCCCTGCGCAGTTTTGAACATAAATTAGATGAGGCTATAATTGAGCATATCAAGGCCTCAATCCGTAGTTGAGGGTGCAGGAGGTAGGGAATGAGTGAAGGCCGCATCCTGGTAGTGGAAGACGATTTCGATATTTCAAACATGCTGCAACTCTACTTCAAGTCGCTGGGCTATGAAGTACACGTGGCCTCGCGCGGTGGGGTGGCGGTGGATATGGTGCGGCAGACGATGCCCAACGTCATCGTGCTGGACATCATGCTGCCCGATAAGGATGGTTACGAGATTTGTCGCGAACTGCGCACCAATCTCCGTACCAGCCATATCCCCATCATCTTCCTCACCCAGAAGGACGAGCGTAGCGACAAGATCCACGGGCTGGAGCTTGGTGCCGATGACTACATCACCAAGCCCTTCGACGTGGAAGAGTTACGCCTACGCGTCCGCAACACCATCAAGCGTGCCACGTTTGAGAGCCTCACCAGCCCTTCGACCGGGTTGCCCAGCGGGCGCCTGATCGAAGAACAGTTGCGGCAGCTCATGCGCCGTGATGATTGGGGCATCCTCTACATCGGCATCAAGGGGCTGGACGCCTTTAACGAGGTGTACGGCTTCGTGGCGGGTGAAGAGGTGCTGCGCTTCACGGGCATGCTCATCAGCGAGGTCGTGGACGAGCTGGGCACGCCGGATGACTTCATCGGTCACATCGGGGGCGACGATTTCATCGTCATCACGCGCAGTGATCTGGTGGAGACGGTGCGGCAGGAGCTGAACCGCCGCTTTGACGAAAATTCCGGCACGCACTACGACTTCATGACGCGCCAGCAGGGCTATCTGGTGGTGCGCGACGCTGATGGAAAAGAAACCCGTGCTCCTCTCATGAAATTGCAGATCGGGGTGTTGACGGCAGCGGATGGCCCCTTCACGGACATTCGCGAAATCACCGAAATGGCAGCGGAAGCCCGTCGTCGCGTTGCGGCTGCGGCCTGAGCTACCTTAAGTTCTGAAACGCGCCCTGGGGCGCATCATGAGAAGGGAGCATGTGGACGACCATGCGTAACGTCTTGCGTTATGCCGGGTACCTGAGTCTCCTGGTTGGCGCTTTGACCCTGGTGGCGTACTTTGCCGCCTGGGGGGATGCGCTGACCCTTGCGGGAGCCCTGGTGACGGCTATCCTGGCGGGACTGGCCTGGGGGCCGTTGGGTGGCCTCCTGGCGGTGCTTGCTTTGGCGCTGGCACTCATCTCCCGTCTCGCGCAGTGGTTCCCCTTCATGCTGGCCCTTCTGGTAACGGGTGGCACAGTCGGCTGGTTTAGCCAAACCTTCAACCTTACCCTGGCGGCTTTGGCTGAGGAAAAGCGACAGCAGGCCGCGCAGGACGCCGCGCTCAAGGAGACCGAGGCGGCTTTGCGTGCGGCTCAGGACGAGCAGCAGCGCCTGACGCAACTTGTCTCCTCGCAACATCAGCAGCTTCAGGCTCTCGAATCTCTGCTCGAACGTCGCACCGCATACATGACCTCGCTGCTCAAGGTATCTGCAGCCATCAACCGTTCCCTCGACTTGCCCACTGTGTTGGATCAGATTGTCACCGCCCTGATGAACTTGCTCGGAAGTCAGCGCGCGGTGATTTTTGCGCTTGACCCGGTGACGCACCTCTTGAACATGGTTGCGGCGCGTGGCATCTCGCGCGAGTATTGGGAAAACTCTCAGGGCATCCCGGTTCAGGTCGGTGGCCGTGCTCACGCCCTGGCCGTGAATCAGGCCATCGTGGTGGAGGACATTGCCGCCGCCCCCGAACATAGCGCCGTCGCTCCCCTGGCCCAGCAGGAAGGGTTCCGCGCCTTCATTGACATGCCCCTGATGCGTGGGGATAAGCCGCTGGGCCTGGTTTCGGTGCAGTTTACCGAGCCGCATCACTTTGACGAGCAGGATGTTGCCGCGATGCAGTTCCTGGCCGAACAGGCGGCGGTAGCCATTGAAAATGCCCGCCTCTACACCGAAACGGATGAGGAGCTTAAGGAGCGCATCCAGGCTTTAGAGGCGCTGCAGCGCGTGGCACGCGAAATCAACGTCACGCTCAACATTCAGCAGATCATGCAACTGATGTTGCGCGAGGCCCTCGCCTTCACGGGCGCAAAGGCGGGCCTGGTCGCATTCTACGATGAAAATGGCGTCTTCGACCTGCGGGCCTGGCAGGGGTACAGCCTCTCGCAGGTAGACCATTTGCGTGTGATGTTAGGGGCGCCTTCCAGGAACCCCATTTTGACGCGGGTGATAGAAGATGCTCATCTGCTCGTCGAACATGACCTGGGCGACGAGGCGACGTATTGGGTGGGCCAGCCCCGCTCGTTGTTAATTGGGCCGATCTTCTACGCCGGGCAATTGGCGGCCTTCATTGCCCTGCAGGATGCTCGTCCCTACGCCTTCTCGGCCTCGGCCATTGGCTTCATGGAAAATCTGGTTGAGCAGGCCTCCGTCGCCGTTGGGAACGACCGCCGCTATCAGGAGCAGCTCGAACGCAGCGCCCTCATGCATCAGCGCGCCGAGCAGATGGCCCTTCTGCTTGAGGTCACGCGCACTATGCTTTCAGACCGCCCGCTGGAGGACATTCTCTCCGATGTAGCCTACGCCATTCAGGAGGGTACCGGATACGACCTGGTTCTCATCAGCGTGCGGGAGGATCAGGTTTTGCGCCGTGTGGCGGGTGCCGGCCTGCCCCTGGCCGATCTGGAGCGGCTTAAGCAGGTGCGGCAGCTCTGGCCGCGCTTGCAGGCCGTCCTGCAACCGCGCTTCAAGATGGGGCGCTGCTACTATATCCCCGCCGAATATCAACACGTCTGGCAGGAACGCAAGCTGGACGTCTTCACCCCCGAAACCGGACGCCTTGACGTGGGGCGCGAGCCGGGTCGCTGGCATCCGCAGGACATGCTTCTGGTGCCCCTGCAGGGCACGCGCGGCGAGGTGATTGGGCTGCTTTCGGTAGATAAGCCGCGCGATGGGCGCATTCCGACCACGGGCTCGCTGGAGGTGCTGGAGCTGTTTGCGGCTCAGGTAGCCCTGGCCATCGAAAACAACCGCCTGGTTGAGGACCTGCGCCGTCAGGTGACGACCCTGCGCCTGTTCAACGAGCTCAACCGCTCCATCACGGCCAAGCTTGACCTGGATCAGGTGCTGGAAACCGTCGTGGCCTCGGTCACCAGGATGCTGGGTTACGACTATTCCACCATCTTCATGGAGGATCGCGCGACCCGTCATTTTGTGCCTCGTGCTGCATCCGGCTACGCGGTCGAGCTGTTGGGTGGGATCACCTTCGCTCCTGGTGAGGGGCTGGTAGGCAGCGTAGCGCAGAGCAGCATGCCGCTGGTGCTCGATGATGTGACCGCGGATCCGCGTTTTGTCCCCGGTCCGGTTGAAATTGGGTCTTCGATTCTGTGCCCGCTGATTGCAGAGGGGCGCACGGTCGGCGTTCTGACCGCGGATCGTAAAGTGAAAGGGAATGTGACGCCGGTGGATGTGGCGACCATGACCGCTCTGGCGGATCAGGTGTCAGTCGCCATCGAGAACGCGCGTCTGTTTGAGGAAGTGACGCGCTTCTCCCACGAACTGGAAGCGCGGGTGGCGCAGCGCACTGAGGAGCTGCAAGTCGAACGTGACCGCGCCGAAATGCTCTTCCGCATTGCTTCGGAGCTGGTTTCGAGCCTGGACGTGGACCGCATGTTGCATCAGGCGCTCTCCATCTTGCGTGATGGGGTGCACGCCGAGCGCGGCATGATTGTGGTGGTGGATACCCTGTCCGGGCGGCTGCTGCAGCGCGCTTCGATCGGCTATCCTTACACCATTCCACCGGGGGGCCGGCCAGCGCCTGAGGGATTGCAGGAAGGCATGGTGGGCTGGGTGATGGCGCGGCGCACCTATCTGATGATTGACGATGCTCAGTCCGATCATCGCTGGACGCCTCTGCCGGACGATATGGGCACCCGTTCGGCGCTGGTGGTGCCCATTTTGGGCGGTGGCGGTGAGGCTTTCGGCGCGCTGATCCTCCAGTCTTCTGAAGAGCAAGCGTTTGATGAAATGGATCTGCGTCTGGTGGAAACGGCCGCCGTCCAACTGGGCAATGCCCTGAACAACGCTGAACTCTATCGCCTCATTCGTGAACAGGCCGAACGTCTGGGCGGGATGCTGCGGACGCAGCAGATCGAGGCGGCTAAGAGCCACGCCATCCTGGAAGGCATTGCCGATGGCGTACTGGTTACCGATCAAAACGGGCGCATCATTCTCTTCAATGCAGCCGCGGAGCGTTTGTTGGGGATCAAACGCGAGGATGCTCTGGGCCGGCTGATGGATGAGATGGTCGAGCTGTACGGTGCCATGGCGCGCGAATGGGCGGCGCATGTCCAGCAGTGGCGTGAATCGCCCGAAACGCACCATGCGGGACAATTCCTGGCCCAACGCATTGAGTTGGGAGATCGCTTTATCAGCGTCCATCTGTCGCCCGTCATTTCTTCCGCGCAGGAGTTCCTGGGGCTGGTTTCGGTCTTCCGCGACATCACGACCGAAGTGCAGGCGGATCGCGCCAAGAGCGACTTCGTCTCCATGGTCTCTCACGAGTTGCGTACGCCCATGACGGCGGTCAAGGCCTACGTGGATTTGCTGTTGATGGGGACGCCGGGGCCGTTGAACGAGCAGCAGCGCAAATTCCTCAAGGTGGTCAAGGCGAACTCGGAGCGTCTGATTGACCTGGTGAGTGATCTGCTTGACATTTCGCGCATCGAAGCGGGCAAGGTCAAGCTGGAGCGTCAGCCGGTGGATATGGCCGAGCTAATTGACCAGGTGGTGATGACCATCCAGCCCAACGCGCAGGAGAAGCACCAGCGTGTCCGCGTGGTCGTTCCGCCCGCCCTGCCCAAAGCCCTGGGGGATCCGGCCCGGCTCACGCAGATTTTAACCAATCTGGTGGGCAACGCGCATAAATATACCCCGGAAGGAGGGGAGATTACCGTGTACGCCTATGTGCGGCACGGCATGCTGCACGTCGCCGTGCAGGATACGGGCATCGGCATTTCGCCGGAAAACCAGCGCAAAGTCTTTGAGCGCTTCTACCGCGTGGACGATCCCGGCGTGCGCGAAACGACCGGCACCGGCCTGGGCCTTTCCATCGCCGCCCTGCTGGTGCAAATGCACGGCGGACAGATTTGGGTGGAAAGTGAAGTCGGCGAAGGCAGCACCTTCTATTTCACCGTGCCCCTGGCGGAAGGTGAGCCTGATGACGATGTGGGCACGGCTCCTACCGAGGCCACCCTTGCGGCGACGACGACCATCCTCGTGGTGGAGGATGATGCGGATGTGGCCGACCTGTTGAGCTTCATGCTGAAGCGCGCCGGCTACGAGGTTATCACCACGGCTTCCGGGGCGGAAGCGCTGGCCCTGGCGCGCGAACAACGGCCTGGTTTGATCACCCTGGATATCTGGTTGCCCGATATCAATGGGTTTGAGGTATTGGAGCAGCTCAAACGTGACCCCGCGACCCAGGATATTCCGGTGGTGGTGTTATCGGTGGTTCAGGATCAGGAGCGGGGTTTGCGCCTGGGGGCGGCGGCGTATCTGACCAAGCCCCTGAATGAAGAGCAATTGTTGGGGGCCCTGGGGCGCGTGTTGACGCAAAAGGGCCTGGTGTTGGTGGTGGATAACAATGAGCAAGATCTGATGCAGATGCGCACGGCGCTGCGCGCCCATCAGTTGCAGGTGCGCTCCACGGCGCGTGAGGACCGCGCTCTGTTGCTGGCCCGTGAGCTGCTGCCTGCCGTCATCCTGGTGAGTCACGGCTTTATGGAGGTGACGGGGCAAAAGCTGGTTCGGCAGTTGCGTCAGGATCCGCGCACGGCCAGTATCCCGGTTGTCGTCTATGGCGGGGCCAGCGAAGAGGGCGTGATTAAGACCATCGAAGTGTTGGGCGGTTGGCGCTTGCAGCAGCATCCGCTGACGCCCGACGATTTAGCACAAGAAATTACCCTGTTACTCAGCGGTGAAAAAGCATAAGGAGTTGGTATGGCACGTATCCTGGTTGCAGAAGACGAACGCGATATTCGAGATTTGATTGTGTTCATCCTGCAAATTGTCGGTGGGCACGAGGTGATCCCGGTCGGCAATGGCGAGGAAGCGGTCAAGAAGGCCCCGGAGGTCAATCCCGACCTCATCATGATGGATGTGCGCATGCCGCGCATGACCGGCTTCCAGGCCTGCCGTGCCCTGCGGGAGAATCCGGCGACCGCGCATTACCCGGTGGTCTTCCTCACCGCCAAGGGGCAGGATGATGAGATCATGGAAGGCAAGGAGCTTGGGGCCCTGGGCTATATCCTCAAGCCCTTTGAGCCTGAAGGATTGGTCGAGCAGGTGGGTGCAATCCTCCGGCAGATTGGGAAAGCGTAAGGGGGGCGTATGAGTGCGATTATCCTGGAAAGCAGTCTGGTACATTACGAAGCGTTAGGCCGCGGCAAGCCCTTACTGTTTTTGCATGACTGGCTGGGGTCGTGGCGCTATTGGGTGCCCTCGATGGTGGAGCTGTCCTCATCGTATCGCGCCTATGCCTTGGACTTCTGGGGCTTCGGCGATTCGGACAAGGTGCCCGCGCGCTACTCCCTGAAGGGGTACGTTGAGCAGGTCGCGCTCTTTATGGATCAGATGGGTATTGGCAAGATCCCCATCATCGGCCATGGATTGGGCGGGATGGTGGGATGTCTGTTTGCGTCGCAGTACCCGGAGCGCGTGGATTTGCTCATGGCCGTGTGCACGCCCCTGGTGGGCTCGCAGATTGCGCGCCCCTTGAGTTCCTTCAGTGGCGGGGATAACCCTGCCTCGCGTATTCTGGGCCGCAAGTTGAGCAGTTATCAGGAAGTGGCACTGGAGGCCGGCAAGACCGATGCGGGCGCGGTGGTGAGCAGCGTCAAAACCGCGCTGGATGTGGATTTGACGGAAGCGCTGGAAAATCTCGATCTGCCTGTCATGATGCTGTACGGAGGCCAGGACCCGATCATTCAGCCCCCGGATCGTTCGACCCTGGACTCGCTGGATTACAACGTTTATCCCTTCCTGCTGGAAGAAGCCCAGCACTATCCCATGCTAGAAGATACCAACAAGTTCAACCGCCTGCTGCGGGACTTTATGATTCACCGCGATAACTGGGAAGCTATTCAAGTTAAGGAGGAATGGCGCCGCCGCATGCGCTAAGGAGTGACCATGAAAGCGACGCCTGGGAGTGCCGATGTCTGGACCGCTGCGCTGCTATTGCGCGTTCTGGTCCTGGCCTCCTTTGTCTTGGGGATAGGGGTCCCCTTAGGGTTTATTCCGATCATTATGGCGGGGATAAGCGACAGCGATACGCCTGTCGCGCAGCCAGGCCCCGCCATTATTGATTTGATCGCTCCGACCCCTACGCCCACGCTGATCCCGCCCACGCCGACGCGTGGCGTGACGCGCATCGGCGTCATTGCCGGTCATTCCGGTCCCCAGGGTGATTCCGGCGCCATCTGCCCGGATGGCTTGAAAGAGGTGGATATCAACGTGGATGTGGCGCGGCGGGTGGTCGCGCAGCTTAAAAACAAGGGCTGGGATGTGCTCCTGTTGGAGGAGTTTGATCCGCGCCTCAACAACTTCCGCGCGGATGCTTTGATTTCCATCCACTCTGATTCCTGCATTTATCCTGGCAAAACGGGCTTTAAAGTGGCGCGTGTTGAATCGAGCTATAACCCCAGTGCCGAAGATCGTCTGGTGGGCTGCCTCAGTTCACGCTATGCCAACCGCACCGGCCTTCCCTTCGATGCCAATACGGTCAATTACGACATGACCCAGTATCATGCTTTTTATGAAATTGACCCCTATACCCCCGCGGCCATCATTGAGATCGGCTTTATGCTGGATGATCGGGAGCTGTTGACGAAGCGCCCAGATCTGGTGGCGCAGGGTATTGTAGAAGGCATCGAATGTTTTATCCAGGGCTCAAGGCCCTGAGTCGTCGCCCCGGCCGTGGCCCTGAAAAGCGTTCCCCTGCAAGGTATCGTATGGGCGCGCCCATGGGCGGGAGTAAACCCCATAGTCATCAATGCGTCGTCCACTTTATACGGGAAGTCTCGCGCTAAAGCCTCCGCATCCCCAGGGTTTTGTGCGGGCGGGACGTTCGCGATCCCAGGATACGGTTTAAAAGTCCGGTTTACCGGACGTATTGTGTAGCCGGGCGATTTATCGCCTGGCGGGCCAGGCAAAAATCGTAAGGGCGATGTGCCGCATCGTCCCTATAGAGCAAATTTTACGCGAGTTACCCCCCTCATTTAGCGTAATTAAAAGTATCTTTCGGTAACTACCTACTCATAGCGATTGAAATCGCCTCTGATGGGCTTATAGCCGGGCGTCCCTGCCCCCCTGTAGTCCCCCCTAAAAAG
>FWWL01004295.1_pt1 | contig 24325 bp, 19 predicted proteins | sample 2228331 | NCBI WGS metagenome assembly FWWL01 (sample SAMEA103939775, study PRJEB20133) | metagenome | reverse complement strand
ATGTCGCGACCGGCCGCTGGATTGGCAATGATGCCAACGACCGTCATGTCTTTAAACTTTCTTTATCAGGCCCGGCGCCGGGCAGCATCGCTGCGCTCAACGATGACCGGGCGGTTCAATTGCGTAGTGCGGATGCGGGAATTTTTTCATTGTAATGATGGCAAAAGGGGATTGTCAAATCTGGTTAGAAGATAAAAAGTAAAAATTTGATGATTGACAAACTTCATTACATATGATATGCTTTGTGGCAACGTTGCCATATCAATATACCTTTCACCGACTCGAATAAAATCCAGCCAAATATTTAACAAGGAGCCCTGATGGCGACGCTCAAGGACGTCGCTCGGCGTGCTGGTGTTGGCATCAGCACGGCATCGCGTGTCATTCGTGGGGAGGGGTACACAAGCGCCGAGGTACGTGAGCGAGTGGAGCGAGCCGTACGAGAGCTTGACTATGTCCCAAATGCGCTAGCGCGATCGATGCGTGGACGACCCACAAAAACGATCGGATTGTTGATCTACGATATTGTTAACCCATTTTTTGCAAATGTGGCTACAGGTGTAGAGGATGCAGCGCACGAACATGGCTTCAATTTGATAATGTGTAGTTCTCATCCATGGAAAAACGCCGAACGAGAAAAAAGCTACATGCAAATGTTAATGGAGCGAAAAGTCGACGGCCTTGTTATCCAGCATGTATTCTCTTCGGAAGAATATGCGTCGTTGCTGAAGCGGCGAAATGTACCAGCGGTGCGAGTATTAAACCCACAGCCGGGGTATCCATATGACCTTGTGCGTTGTGATACAAAACATGCCACAGCCGAGTTAATTGCTCATCTAATTCGGGTGGGTCATCGACGCATCGCTGCGTTGGGTCCGTCGATGCCTTCGTTTCAAGGGGCGGATCGACTGGCTGGCTATCAGCAAGCTCTTTTGGACGCTGGCCTTGACATTGACGAAGAATTAATCCTATTAGAAGGTTGGCGGACGCGTGACGGATACAACATGACGCGCCGACTCCTCGAAAAGAGGCTTCCAGACGCTATATTTGCATTTGGTCCTCGAATCGCCGTTGGCGCAGCACATGCATTGCGCGAAGCAAACCTGCGGGTGCCTGAAGATGTTGCATTGGTATGTATTGATGATTTTGGTCTTGGGTCAGAGTTGAATCCTTTTATGACGATAGTGCGCCAACCTGAGTGGGAGATGGGGTACCGAGCAACTCAAATGCTGATTGAGCGCATTCTAGGCGTTTACACGGGGCCACCGAGAGAAGTCGTGTTACCTGCTCAATTAGTGATTCGTCAATCATGCGGGATACACCGGGCATTACAAGAAAAAGGTGATGTTCACACCACCTACGTTTCAGATTCATTAATTCCTCAAGAGCATCACTGGGACGACGATTGAGATTTGTAGCACCATTTTTAATCGCTGACGACAATTTTCTTTCCCTGGATAATAACTTTGAAATACTTTGAATAAGCCAACATAGAAAGGAGGTTCATGCAGGCGGCGACAGTCTGCCAAATGGCGGCTGGAGATGCTAGCTAATGCAGACAGAATAGAATCGATGCCAGTTGCGTTCAGGCATAGCGCTAGTCAGATGCTCAGTGAAAGTTTTACTGGTAATTGCGATGTAGTTAAAATCATCCGTTCTCACAAAGGGAGAGATTTACAATGACAAAGCGACTATTGGTGGCATTGGTGCTCATCTTTGCGGTAGTGATGAATGCTTGCGCACCGGCTGGGGCACCAGTTGCCGACACAGATGGCGCAACTTCACAAAATGTTGCAATGACGTTTGTTGGTACCCCCCGCAACGAGACTTTGATTCTGGACAATCTAGGAGGAAGAGTCGAGCGTCCGGATTTCTTCAATCCGTATGCACCAGGTGTTGACATGGGGCGCGGCTATCATGAAGTATGCCTGGACAATCTCTGGGAAATTAACACTATTACCGGCGAACAGTTTCCCGCCTTGGCCGCAGAAATGCCAAAGCCTCTCAATGATGACTATACGAGCTTTGAGATCAAGCTGCGGGAAGGCATCTACTGGGATGATGGGGTGGAATTCACTGCTGATGACGTGGTGTATACACTCCAGTTAGGTCTTACGAACGACAAATTGCCCATACATGGTTGGTCCGTTGATTTTCTGAAAGATGTGCGAGCAGTTGACAAGTATACAGTAATAGTCGACACAACGCGCCCACAGCCGCGCTTCTCGAAAGTCTTGGGAGTAACCATCTGGGATGCCACGCGTTTCTGGCCGGTTCCCAAGCATGTTTGGGAGAAAGAAGATCCCACTACTTTCGCCGCTTTTCCCCCTGTCTGCCTTGGCCAGTACAAGTACAGCAAGCATGATCCGAACGGTAACTGGACACTCTGGGAGTTGCGCGATGACTGGCAAAGGACTAGCGTGGGCATGATCACGGGGAAACCGGGACCAAAGTATCTGCTATGGAATTTCGTCGGCACCGAAGAGAAGCGCATCTTGGCGATGATTAACAATGATATTGATATTCTCCAGGACATCACCCCAGAGTCGATGCAAGTGTTGATCAACAGAGCTCCCCAGGTGCGTGCCTGGCATGCAGGCTTCCCGTATGCAAACTTTGACGATCCATGCGAACGCGGGATTGCATTCAATAATTCTCAATTCCCATATGACCAATGGCAGACGCGATGGGCGCTAGCTCTAGCAACTGACATTAAAACTGTCTCGTTGGGCACCTTTGCCGGTATGTTGCGTGTCTCCCCATTGGGTGTCCCGCCAGTTGCAGCTGTGCAAAACACCTATCATAAACCGCTAGTCGAGCGCTTACTGGCTATGGAGCTACCGGATGGCTACAAGCCTTTTGACCCGAACTACGCTGTAGATATGGCTAAGATTTTTGATGAGCAGGGGCTGAGCGGCGATTTGCCAACCACTGAAGCAGAATTGATTGACCTTTTTGGCGTCGGCTGGTGGAAGTATGATGTTGAACAGGCTGCCAAACTCCTAGAAAGTATCGGGTTCACTCGTGATGCTAATGGCAAGTGGTTGCTACCTAACGGTACCCCTTGGAGGATTGCTATCAACGCTCCAGCAGATTTCGAGGTACAGTCTGGACGTCTGGCGTTCGCTGTCGCCGATTCTTGGAGTAAGTTTGGAATTGATGCGACAGTTAACACGATGACTGCCGGTTCATTTTGGAATGCTAGTTCGACAGGTGAATACCAAGCTGGCTCCTACTGGCCTGGGTGCGCAATTGGACCAGATATCTACCCCAATGTGAGCTTTTGGCACCAGAAATTCATTGTAGATACCGGAATTCCAGCACCCGGCAACCAACACCGTCATAAGAGTGATAAGATTGCAGCCATTCTTGATGAGTTGGAGATGGTAACCTCGGATGACCCTCGAAATATTGAGTTGAGCAAGGACTTGCTGATGCAGATGGCGCTGGAGATGCACTGGATTCCCATGTTTGGCACCTCCAAATTCGTACCCGTCAACGAGACCTACTTCACCAACTATCCAACTGCGGACAACCCCTATGAAGGTCCATGGTGGTGGTGGTCAAACTTCAAGTTTATTGTCTCTCAGATTGAACCCAAGTAATCAAGCGGCCGCCATCTGAACCAAGCAGCCATCTGACTGGCCGATTAGAAATAGTCAGCCGGTCAGATGGCATCGACAAATTCGTTGGGCTCTAATTGCTGGACAGAGGCTTTTCCTCTCCTCAACGCGCGTTTTTTCAGTATTAGGAGTTAAGGGGCGCATCAAAATGCAGATTATCCGATTTTTGGCGACTCGCATCATTGTTTATCTGCTGGTCGTGTGGATCGGTGTCACTATTGTCTTCTTTGTTCCGCGGTTTGTCCCCGGCAATCCAGTCGATGTCATGCTGGGCAAACTGATGTCTCAGGGCACCACCATGGATCCAGAACTGGTTGCGTCTATGCGACAAACCTTAACAGAGCTTTTTGGGCTGGAGGGAACGCTATGGGAGCAGTACTCTGCCTTTCTGGTCCGTGTCTTAGTGACCCGCGATTTTGGGCCATCGCTTTCTTATTATCCGACGCCGGTGAGTTCGTTGATCGGCAAGGCGCTCCCCTGGTCTTTGGGATTAATGTTGACAGCGTTGGCTATCAGTTGGATGCTGGGTAACTTCATTGGCTTGTTAGCAGGCTATCATAACAAAAGTGTGTCCTCGAAGGCTATCGAAATGACCGCCATGATTGTTTATCCTATCCCGTACTACATCTTAGCACTGTTGCTTGTTATCTTATTTGCCTATATTTGGCCGGTTTTCCCCTTCGTCTTTCAAGTAAGTGGCACCCCTGGAACTTGGCCATGGATAGTTAGCGTTGCCTACAACTCTTTCCTCCCCTTAATGTCCATTGTTATCGTCAGCCTCGGCTGGTGGATCATTAGCATGAAAGCGTTAGCAATTGACACCAAGGAGGAAGATTTTGTCCAATTCGCTCGCCTTCGTGGTGCCACTAACAGCAAAGTAATGTTTGGCTATGTAGCACGCAATGCAATTCTCCCCCAGGTCACAGTGCTAGCGTTAAGCATTGGTGGTGTTTTCGGTGGCTCATTGATCACTGAAATTCTCTTTAGCTACCCAGGCATGGGTAGCCTGATCTACAAAGCGATCTTAGGATCGGATTACAATCTCATGGTAGGCGCTATCAGTCTATCCATCGTTGCGGTGGCGACGGCGACGCTGGTCTTGGATATTTTGTATCCGCTTATCGATCCGCGCATTCGATACAATTAAAAGTTTGCGTTGATTTAATTGCTCAGAAATTGCGGGGTGAATCGTGCGTCTAGTTAAACCAAGACTTGTGATTGGCTTGGTGCTTGTCGGTGTTTTTCTAATTCTAGGGATTATTGTCCCGCTGTTTGCACCTGAAGACCCTACAGCCTGGCATACTTACCCCCGCAATAAGCCGCCTAGTTTCCTCCATCTTATGGGAACAAATAACCTCGGACAAGATATTTTCTGGTTATTAACTTGGTCAATCCGAAATTCTTTGTGGATTGGTTTGTCAGTAGCCGCCCTTGCCACAATCATTGGTGTGCTCATCGGAATGCTCGCCGGATTTGTGGGGGGAGGACTGGATCGAATACTGACGCTTTGCATGGATGTAGTGATTGCGGTGCCGTCTCTCCCTATTTTGATTATGATTTCTGCTTTACTTGGGGGAAACGCCTCGCTGGTCGTCATTGCCATGGTGTTAGTGTTCTTTAATTGGCCGTGGCCTGGGCGGCAGGCGCGTGCCATGTCGCTGAGTTTGCGCGAACGCGAGTTTATCAATGTGGCCCGTGCATCGGGAGAAAGCACAGTCAAAATCCTAGTGCTGGAGATTCTGCCATTCATGTTGGGTTGGGCACTGGCAAACTTTATCAACACGATCTTAGTGGCGATTGCTGCAGAGTCTGGTCTTGCTATCATTGGTCTTTCTAGCTTGAAAGAGGCGACTCTGGGAACGATGATCTACTGGGCTATGCAACATCAAGCGTTGCTTCTGGAGCAGTGGCTCTGGATTCTTTCACCAATCCTATCGATTATGCTGCTATTCATCGGTTTGTTTCTGGTTTCCACGGGCTGGTCTGACTACTTTGCGACAAGGAGGGGGCGTCAGTGATTCGCATTAAGAATGTGAGCGCCTACTATCAAACGGTTCATGGTACGGTGAGAGCGGTAGAAAACGTTTCTTTTAACATTTATGATAACGAGATTCTCGGCATTGCGGGCGAATCAGGTTGTGGTAAGACCACCTTGATGAAAACCATTTATGGCAATATAGAATCTCCGATGTACATTGCTAATGGCTCTATCGAACTGGAAGTAGAGGAAATGGGAGAGCAAAAAGTTATCCCGAACCAGGAAATTCATCGTTACTGGTGGGACTACATTTCCTACATTCCTCAAGCCTCGATGAGTGTGCTGAATCCAGTTGTACGGATTAAAGATCAATTTTTAGATTCCTACCTACGCCCTGAAATGCGTGCACTCGGAAAACAGGCATTGCTGAAGCGCATGGCAGCCTATCTGGAAGAATTAGAACTGCCGCCTGAGGTCCTCGATGCTTTTCCTCATCAGCTCAGTGGCGGCATGCGCCAACGAGTGATTGTAGCTCTGGCAACCTTCGTACATCCCAAATTCGTCCTGGCAGATGAGCCAACCACTGCGCTCGATGTCGTAGTTCAACGTGGAATCTTAACAATGCTGATGAATTTACAAAAGCAACTGCAAAATACCTTCGTCATTGTCTCGCACGATATGGGCGTCCACTACCAGACCACACATCGTATGGTCATAATGTATGCTGGCAAGGTTGCTGAGATTGCCCCCACCGATGTACTCTTTGAACGCCCACAGCACCCGTACACTGAGATGCTGATCAATTCACTACCGCGTCTGGGTGATGACCAACAGCGCACCGGCATCGGTGGGCGTCCACCAAGCCTACTCAATCCTCCGAGTGGTTGTCGTTTTGCTGATCGCTGTTATCTGGCGGATGCTCACTGCAGAGAAGTTCAACCGGAACTGGTCGAGTTAGAACCCGGTCATTTTGTGGCCTGCTTGAAACGCACATCTGCTTATTCGCTCAATGCTGCAGAAAGCAGATTTAGAGGAGATGCAAGCAAATGACTAGCAAATCCCTTGAAATCCGTAATGTTAGCAAGATCTACCGCATTGGTGGTCTAATTGGCGCAATAAAGATTGCGGCAGTGGATGGAGTGAATTTGAGCCTTTCACTGGAACCAGGTCAGGCCCAGGTGTTGAGTCTGGTTGGAGAATCCGGCTCAGGCAAAACTACACTGGCTCGCATGATTTTGCATCTAGTGCAGCCGACCCATGGCGAGATCATTGTCGACGGGATAAAGACGGGTGGACGGTTAAACCGGTCACAGATGAGACTTTTCTACCAGCGCGTTCAACCTATTTTCCAGAATCCTTTCGAAAGCTTTAGCAGTCGAAAGACTGTCGACAGCTATTTATTTGAAACAGCGCGCAATATCTTAGGAACAAAAAGTAAAGCAGAAGCCTATCATGCAGTTGACGAGGCTTTGGTCAATGTGGGGCTTTCCGCCGAACGGGTAATAGGTCGTTACCCGAATCAGTTTTCGGGGGGCGAACTCCAACGCATATCGGTAGCGCGAGCGATGATCCCTCATCCAGAACTATTAGTTGCGGACGAACCAGTCAGCATGATTGACGCCTCGATGCGCATGAACGTCGTGAACCTTTTCAAAAAGCTGCGCGACGAATTCAACGTAACCATTCTGTACATCACGCATGATCTCTCCACTGCTTACTATGTGAGTGACCGGATTGCCATTATGTATCGAGGCAGTATTGTTGAATTCGGTCCATCCACCGCCGTTTTAAAGAGCCCGACTCATCCCTACACCGAGCTCCTACTAGATTCTGTGGCTAAGATCGGCGAAAAATGGGGCGAGGTCGTTCGGCTTCCCGACATGGAGACTAAAGAGTACGGATATGTTGGCTGTAAGTTTGCACCGCGTTGTCCATATGTACGCGACATCTGTCGTAAGGTGAGACCGCCTATGGTGGCGATAGAAGGTGAACGTAAAGTGCTTTGTTTCAAGCCAGTCAATTATGAAAATGTGGAACAGAACAAGGTGACGAAATGACCATATTGTTTTAATCCATTTGGAGCCTTTCTTGAGAATTAATAAAAGCAAAAAATATTTGCCCTGGTCGATACTTCTGGAGGAAAAAATGACAGGTGCCTACACATACAACGGATTAGGATTAAGCCTGGGAAATCTTGCTCGAATATCGAATGCAGAGACCCGCTCAATCAGTGCAGAGAATTTTACAGGTGAAAAAGGGAAGGGTGGCATGGCAACCCACGGAACCGGTGCTGACGCCGCACGCGAACTAGGTCTCGGATGGAAGATTTCGCCATGTATCACTGTGGAAGGTTATCGGACTGTCGTGCTCGCCGATATCGACGGTCCTGGTGCAATTCAACAAATGTGGTTCACTGTGCAGCCCAAATTTTGGCGAGCGTTAATTCTGCGCATGTATTGGGATGATGAGCAGACACCTTCTGTTGAAACGCCCTTAGGTGATTTCTTTTGTATGGGGTGGTGCGAGCGTGCTGATGTTAGATCGCTTCCGGTCGCTGTAAATCCGGCTGGAGGATTCAATTGTTACTGGGAAATGCCGTTTCGCAGCCATGCCAGAGTTACAATTGAGAATCTATTGCCCGACCCCATTGAAGGATTTTTCTATCAAATCAACTATACACTAACCGAAGTAGAACCAGACCGCGGCTATTTTCACGCGCAGTTTCGCCGTCAGAACCCATTACCCTATAAACAGGTTTACACAATTCTCGACGGAGTGAGGGGACAAGGACATTACGTCGGTGTCTATATGGCATGGGGTGTCAACAACAATTTGTGGTGGGGAGAAGGCGAAATCAAATTCTATATTGATGGTGATAAGGACTTTCCGACAATCTGCGGCACAGGCACCGAAGACTACTTCGGTGGTGCATGGGGCTTTGAGCAACCTCCAGGACGCTACGCCGAATTTTCCTCTCCTTTTTCAGGGATGCCACAGGTGATTCGGCCCGATGGGCTGTATAAAGCTAACACGCGGTTTGGGCTGTACCGTTGGCATGTTATGGATCCAATTCGATTCAAACAAGATATTCGAGTCACGATTCAAGCGTTAGGTTGGCGGATGGGCTTGCAAGGAAAGCCACGGTATCTTGCGTTACAAGATGACATTGCATCTACCGCCTTCTGGTATCAGGTGGAGCCCCATGCGCCTTTCCCTGTGCTACCCGATTTTGAACATCTAGAAGTTATCTAAAATTCTCGAGATCAGAAATTTACTTCTCAGAAGCATTTTAGCTCCTTGGAAGATTGCAGTGAAAATCGCATATTCTATCCCAGAAATCAGTGAGTAGGAGTCAATTATATGGGTGTTTTCAAGGGAAGCCCGTTGGGAGAGTTGGCAAGAATCCGAAATGTGACAACTCGTCGCATCTCGAGTTGGGATCGCACCGGGGGTAATATGGATTTCCTGGTGGTACAGCCAGGTCAACAAGTGACTCTAGCTAATATTGAAGGAGCTGGCTGTATCAATCACATCTGGTGCACGCATGCCTGTGAACAAGAGGATTATCTGCGCAGAGTCGTGCTACGTGCTCGTTGGGATGATGAAAGTGAGTATTCCATTGAAACGCCGCTAGGAGATTTCTTCGGAGTTGGGCACGCAAAAACTGTCAATTTTTCATCGATGCCTTTGCAGATGAGTCCATCTGACGGACGCGGCTTCAATTGCTGGTTTCCAATGCCTTTCGGAAAGCGCGCTGAATTCTTTCTTCACAATGAGGCTGATGTTCCTTTGAACTTTTATTACTACATCGACTTTGAGCTGCATGATGCGATTCCAGAGGATATGGGGCGGTTCCATGCACAATGGCGTCGCGAGAATCCAACTCAGGGCATCACAGATGAAGAGTTATCTACCCTAATCAAAGAAACTTATCAGCTTTTTGCAGCTACGAATCCGGCATTGACGCAAGCTCCCAAAGAAGTTTTGCGCAACTTGGCTTTTGAGTTTGGAGGAAAAAACATTGGGGGAAAGGGAAATTATGTAATTCTAGAGGCTGAAGGAACCGGTCATTACGTGGGATGTAACTTGAATATACACAATCTGCGCACCGGCGATGAGGTAGCCTGGCCAGAGGATAAAGCTTGGCCACGAAGCAGGGAAGAGGAGGAATCTTCCACTTTTGAAGATCGCATGGAATTCTTGAGAGTTTTCAACTGGTATGGCGAAGGCGATGACATGATTTTTATCGATGGTGAAGAGTGGCCGCCCAGCTTACATGGCACCGGCACAGAAGATTACTTCAACACCGCTTATTGTCCGGCGCAAAAATACGATAGCCTTTACCATGGAATGACCTTGCCCGGTGGCCCCAACTGGAGCGGGAAATCATCTTATTATCGATTTCATATTGAAGATCCCATTCATTTTCGTAAGAGCATCAAGGTGACGATCGAGCATGGACATAACAATAATCGTTCTGATGATATATCTAGCACGGCTTACTGGTACCAGATGGAACCTCACAAACCATTTCCGATGCTTCCACCGGTAGAGAAACGATTGCCGCTAAAAGGCTAACTTTGTGCTAACTCAAGTCACTGTCTTGGTCGAGACTTTCAATGCTTGGGAATCCATGGGCTGCCAAGTGCGTTCACGTGTGATACCAATTATATTTTTTTATTGGATAAGGCTGGTGGATAGTAACATTATGATCGACTGTTGTTTTTGCGACGACTTGTTATAATGACTTGTTATAAACGCCATTTCATCATTCTGAAATTCCGCAAAATCAGACGTGCGTCACTGCGCCGCTGAGGTAATGACTGCCCTGCTATTGCCGCCTTTTTTATAAAGATTTGGAGAGGGCACGTGTCTGTTTGAGGAAAAGGCTTGATTCCTATCATGGTCGGCAAGAGTCGCTTCAATCGGCCGCTGCACTTTATTTGAGACGTATTCTCCCTTCGTTTGTGATGTTTGACGTAGCCTAGGCACAACTCGATGATAAGTTCATCTACGAGATAGATAGCTTTCCAATCAATATATGCGACAACCACCGGATTTACCGCTGCGGCTCTATCGCTCTCTGGCTTCTTGAAGCTACATCCCCAGCCCAAAGCATTATTTCCACGGAGTCAAACTGAATGCGCCGACGATGGCTGACGACGGATTGTTAAAATCTGCCTCATGCCCGCATTGATGAGTGATGTTGCTTTGCAAATCTCTATATGGAACCTGCTTCATGGCATCCTCTTGACACTGACCGATGCTGCAACGGTGCTCATTTTGAACCTGTAAAGATGGCCATTGGGCCTTCTATCCATGCGCAGCGCCAATATGAAGCGGTTTCACCCTGGACTTCGCAATATGTCCATCGCAGATGAATCAAAATAATGGGCAGTTTGCTGGAACGGCGTCTTATCCAGATTCATCTATATTGTTACCTCAGTCGGCTTTGAACTCAAAGTTGCTTTATTTATGTCGGCTGTGAACATCAACTATCGCAAGGTGACAACTTGGATTAATCCTCTATCATGCCTTCAATGAGGGATTTTAACTATGATAGAAGAATGCGGTGAGAGTTTCTCCTGCTTGAATACAAACATCTTCTTTCAGTTGAATTTCTCCATTGGTCTGTATAAACGGAAATGTTCGATCTCCAATCTGTACGGAAGAGAGAATTTGTCCAGAAATGAACGGCACTCTCAACGTGCGCACAATCAGGTGACCGTAGAGCAGACGAAGCGAAGCATGTTCTGGGGTCAATTCAAACTCACCCCAACCGCTGTCCAGCGACCAAAAACAACGGAAATATCCGTCTTGTAAACGCACAGGCTGAAAACCTATGGAATGATGAACCATGTCAAACTGAAAGCCAGAAAAGGCGTTCAGCAAGGCGTAAGCCGCCATCGAGCGTGCATAGTTGCTGCCGCATTCAAATTCGTTCCAGGGGTTGCGGCGTTCGCCATCATATCGCTTACGAATCGCCTCTACGCAGACGATGCCTTCCTCAACCAGCCCATTCATGATCATGTGAGACGCTGCTGCATACTCAAACCCATTCATGGTTTCCTGGGAGTACGGAGCGGGGATGGTGGGTTTTGTCACGCCGGGCGGCCATGCGCAGATCACCAGGCCGCCTTCATCGTTCAGAGCGTAGATGCGGCAGGGGTTATAAACTTCTCCCATCACAGGGATGAAGTTGTATTTGTAAATTGCTGCATTTGCCTTGCGCACCTGTTCGGGATCGAACACTTCGCCCAAGCCATAGAGGCTGGCATGCCACTGCCCCAGAACCTGATCGATGCTTGAGCCTTCGCCAATCTGGTATTTGATTTCCTGATGTTCTTCATCCCAGTAGGCTTCCAGCGTAGATCCGCCCATCAAAACACTGTCGTCCTTTGCAAACGCCTCTATGATGCTGCGATCATGTAAATCGATTCGTTGAATATAATATTCACCGTTGAACAGGTGAGTGTCCGCCCATTTCTTCCCCTTTGCAAAAATTTCTTTATATTCGGTTGCGGCTGCTTCATCGCCAAGATACTCAGCCATTTCGGCTCCGGCCTTTAACGCGGCCAGATACATGCCGGTCAGCCAGGAGTTGGGGCCGAACAACTCCATGTCAAGCGTATGATGCTGCCTCCCCCACAACACGCCGGTTTTCTCTGGGTCCCATCGATCGATGTTGTCGGGATGCCAGGCGAACTCAAGCGATTTTTTCACAGATGGCCACAGACGGCGCAGCCAGTCGCTGTCGCCGCAAATCTTCCAGTCGCGATAGACCTTCAACACGCCGCCAAATTGACCATCTGCACACGGCCTGAAATTCCAAAGGCCTGCGCCTAAAGGAAGCTGAATGCGGAAAGCCATTCCGCCGTCAGGCCGCAAGTTATACCGGTAATCCGCTTCGCGCATGGAGCGCTCTAACTTGGGAAAGAGGAAAGGCAACGTCTGTTGATAATTCCAAACATGGGTGCAGCTTCCTTCACAACACCCTGCGTCGGGATGACATCCTTCCCACCCATAAAAAGTGCCATCCTCCAGGCGGAGCACCGTTGGCGACTTCAAGATCGCCATGTTTGCTGAAACGGCGTCCAGCACTGCCGGCGGCAAAGAGGAGGAAAATAGCGCTTCTTTGAAACGATGGGTTTCGTCGAACAGCCGTTTCCACTCGGTCAATGCATACTGCGCGCTGGCCTGAGAATTCTCCCAAAGCGTCGCATAGTAATTTTTCCATGTAGGGGAGATTCCTTCTGGAAGCGCCTGCTCAGGCTTCCAGTAATTCTCACAGATAGGAAAGTTCCAGGTGATCACAAAACGCACCGTCTTGCTTTCACCAGGTTGCAAACTGAAGTGAACGGCTAATAGCCCTTCATTGTTTTCTCCTGCTCGTTCAGGAGGATAGATGCGGTTTTGGAAGCGTCCGCCTGCAGTCAAGTCTTTCCAATATACTTCCAAACTGTCAAACCACACGCCGCGAAACCAGTACTGTTGCCAGCTGACAGCTGTGTCTGATGAAAGATTGGCGTCTGTAGCCAGCGTTAGATCGCCGTAGGAGGGGGCGCCGGGCTGAACCCCGTCTGAAGTCATATGCAGCGCACATCCCCAGCGATGAAGACCAACTGTATTCAGATTATTGGCCGGTAAAGGATTGCGTAAAACGCCAACCACTGTGTAGTCGAGCGGTTCATCGGTCGAATTTGTAATCGCATACTCAAAAAAAGCGGCGGGTAAACTTGAATCCCGATCGTTCAAGGGAATTAAAGGGCTAAAGGCGCGTAGCGACACTGCCCCCGGGAAGCTGTGATCGAGAAATGTTAATGTGGCGAACGGAAACTCACCTTTGAACTCAACCTCGTTGAAATGGGGGAGACCTGTCATATACTCTCGTCTTGGGCCCCATCCAAAACTTTGAAAACGAGGAGCGTGTAGCTCACCCTGATAAGGAGGCGCTAGATTGCCATGAAGGATACGTGCATCGAGCACTTTTCCGCGTGATTCGGCTCTGACGGCGAAGTGTGAAAAACCGTTCACACTCCCTTTGTTAGGTCGATTGAAAATTTCCCAATCGATCAGGCGACCGTTGCCGGCCAGTCCGATGCAGCCGGCGCCAATGCCTCCTAGCGGAAAACTTATCTGGGTGGTTTTAGCGCCCTTATAAATGAAATCTTGCATGGAGAGCCTCGTCTGCTTGCTGGTGTAAAAATTTTGTTTCACATTCGATGCGTCGGTTGAGGCGCCGACGGATGAAAACATTCGAAGCGAGTAAATTTGTATGCAAATTCTGGGAAGGGAGACAGTTCCGCAAAAACGTGGCGCACAACGTTTTCCAATAAAACAGGAGACGATTGTACGCGAGCGTTGAACACGAACGTCAACCGAGAGGCGTTTTGTCCCGTCGATTTCGAATCCCATCGGACCGAGCCTCCAGATTCAATGAGGCTCGCCTTGTAGCTTTCATCGTTTTCCGTGCGAAAATAGATTTTCAAATGGGCTATCGGCGCGTTATGGGCGCTCAGAGCGTTATCCATCATATGCAGTAAATGGGTGGCCCAGTTGCATGGAGAAAACTTCTGGTTCGACGTAAGTTCGCCAACTGCATTCAGCCACCCCAGAGCTGCTTCCCCTGCTGCATATGTTGCGTAGTCGACATCGAGTCTTTTGGCGGCGCCGGTGGTTGAAGTGAGCACACAATCCAGCCACGCGTCCACGCCTTCGCCGGTTACGGCGGAAAGAGGGAAAATTTTATCAACACCGTATCTTTCGGCCAGAACTTGGAATGTTTCTCTTGTTTTTGCAGCCGCCGGAACGTCCTGTTTTGTCAAAACGAGCACTTCAGCTTCATGGAGCTGCTGATGAAACAGATAGTGAACTTCGCCGGAGAAACGTTCGATGTTGCGCAAAGGGTCATACGCCACCGTGAGGGGAGCGATGTGATAGGTCGAAGCGCGTTGTGCAAGCAATGGGCGAATTACGGTGGAGAGGATATCCGTACAGCTTCCAACAGCCTCGGCAAATATAACGTCAGGGCTCACCTGACAGACCATCTCATCTAGCGCCTTCAGCAGGTCTGGGTATCGACAACAAAAACATCCTCCCCCTACTTCGGCGACGGCAAGCGGGGCTTGCCTGAGCAAAGCTGTGTCGACCAATTCACTTCCTTGATCGTTTGTGATGAGCCCAACACAGAACCCGCGCGATATCAATTTTTGAGCGGATGTCAACGCTAAGGTTGTCTTCCCAGCACCTAAAAATCCACCGAGTAAAATCAAATGAGGCGCCATGTTAAGATGAGCTTTTGATTTCAAAAAATAAGGAAGGGCATCCGCCTGTGTTCTCAGGAGACGTCAAGCCTTACTCTCGTGAGGACAATATCAGCCATTCTCTTTTACATTCACCCTTTTAGACCGGTGACCGCTATCCCTCGAATCACAAAGCGCTGAGCCATTAAGAAAAAGAGAAGCACAGGTAAAATCGAAATCATGACCGCTGCAAGCACATGAGCGCGGTTGCCCGTTCCCATATAGCCGCTCAACATCACAATTGCAATTGGAAAGGTGTAGTTGTCCCAACTTCGTAAGTAAAGGATTGGCCCTAGAAAGTTATTCCACGAACCCAGGAACGTAAAGATTGCCAGCGCCGACAAGGCTGGGCCTACAAGCGGCAAGGCAATCTGCCAGTACATTCTCCAATAGCCGGCTCCGTCAATTTTAGCGGCGTCGAACAATTCAGAGGGAATCCCCATAAATGCTTGCCGCAGCAGAAAAACGCCGAAAGCGCTTGTTGTGGCAGGCAAAATCAAAGCCCAGTGACTATCCAAGAGGCCGAGCATTCGGATTAGAATAAACGTGGGGATCATGATAACCGTCGCCGGAACCATGAGCGACGAGAGAAAAAGAAAGAAAATAAGATCGCGTCCCGGATAGCGAAGGCGTGCAAAAGAGAAAGCCGCCATCGAGCAAGTGAGCAACTGCGCCAAAGTTGTAATCAGCGCAATTTTTAGGCTATTCCAGAAGAAAAGCAGAAAATTGATCTGCGGTGAATTGATCACGGCGAGATAATTCTGCCAATGGAAAGATGTAGGCCAGAAATCCGGCGGCAATTTGAAAGATTCCGAAGGATTGCGAAGCGATGTGGCGAGAATCCAGCTGATCGGTGCGAATTCAATAATCGCCATCACGATTAAAAAGGTCCATATGACGGTCTCCCCCAGAAAAACTCGGAACGTCTGAAAAAATCTCGAAATTCTGGAAAGATGGGGTGAAGCATCCTGGAGCATCGACATGGGAAACTCACTTTCCAGGCGTCAATCGTAATGCACCCAACGACGAGAAAGACGAAACTGAAGCAATGTTAAAACGACCAGTATCGCAAACAGCGTCAACGAAACTGCGGCGGCGTACCCCATCTCAAATCGTTTAAAGCCAATTTCATAGACATAAAGCACAATTAATCGGGTTGCATCTCCAGGGCCTCCGCCGGTCAGCACCCAAACGTTGTCGAAGACTTGGGCCGCTCCAATAATCGAGATAATGATTGCGAAGAAAGCCGTCGGAGAAATTAAGGGCAAAGTGATATAACGGATTCGTTGCAGTTGACTGGCCCCGTCGATTGCAGCGGCTTCGTATAAGACTTCCGGAATCGCCTGCAAGCCCGCCAAATAGATGACCATGAGAAAACCACACGCGCGCCACACATCGAACATGACAACCGAAACCATCGCCCACGAGGAACTGCTTAGCCAGGGCACCGGCGGCAATCCCACCTGTTGCAACAAATAGTTGACCACACCGCGATCCTGAGTCAGCAGAAAATTCCAGACCAAAGCCAGGGAAGCGGTCGTCGTAAGCACGGGGAAGAACAACGCTGTACGGAGTAGATATTTGATAATCGAAGGCATGGCGCGATTAACGCCCATCGCCAGCAACAGTCCGAGTAGGTTGTTGAAAAATGTGGCGAACACTACGAACCGGAAAGTGTTCCAATACACCTGTTGCAGACGCCCATCCCTGGATAATTGACTTAGATTTTCAAAGCCGTTCCATGAAGGCGGAGAAAGCACGTCATATCGCATGAAAACAAGAACAAACGAGGCCAGAATGGGCACGACAAGAAAAACAAACAATGAGATGAACGCCGGAGCAATGAAAAGATAGCCGGCTACAATCTCTTGCACTCGATTCGTCGACCACCTGGAGATAGTATGGTTTTTCTTCGATACAGAAGCGTCGCACCGATGATCTGCTGTAGTCGCCAAGTTCCTTCCCCCTTTTGGAGAATTTGCATTCTCTCCAAATGCGAATCAGCCCTATGCTCTGGCGCATGCATCGTTGCTACATTCCATCTTGCAGCAAAAAATTCGATGCAGTGCGCCAGAGCCTCAAGACAAGTCGAGCCCTACTGGTTGCATCCGCACGCCATAGCAAGAGTGCCAAGACCTGCGCTAGCGAAGGAGGCTCTTCCTGCCTGCAATTTCTCCATCTCTGCTGTCACCTCTGCGTGCGCTGCGATGAGAGCCTCCTCCACGCTCTTTTCACCGTTCCAAATTGTCTGATAGTGACGATTCAGAATCGGGTCAATGATGTTGAAGTTCTTAGGCGAGGGCACCGTCTTGGCAAAATCTAGCGACTCATAGAAGATTGCGGTGTTCGGCGGTCCATATTCGGCGAAGATAGGCATTTCGGCCACCGATCGAAGGGCAGGGATATTGCCGCCAGCCTTCGTCATATCAATCGACGCATCCTTGTTGGATAGAAACTTCACGACGGTCCATGCCTCATCCGGGGTTTTCGTGGAGGTGGAGATTCCCCAACCATCGGTCCCCACCACAGTTTTGAACGGCCCAGAGCGATGGGGCTGATATTGCAGATCGTAGGTGGTGAAGCCTTCGTTGAGAGAGCCGGAGATGCACCATCGCCCACAGGTGCGCATCACAAGGTGGCCAGCGTGAAATTGCGCCCATTCCTCCCATCCCTGTGGATTGGGCGAAACTCTATATTTCAGGATCAGATCCGCCAAAAATTGCAGCGTTTCAGCCACCTTGGGATCCATCAGGTTCGATGCAGTCCATGAATCATTCAACGGAGACGTATCATTGTTGAAATACCAGGCCGCCATGCCGAACATGCCAGAGCCCCAGAAGGAGTAGGCATAACGATCATCCGCCCCTCCTGTGACCCTTGCAACCTTCAGGCAGACTTCCAGAAAATCTTCCCATGTCCAATCTTTAGACGGAGGATCGATTCCTTCCTCCTCAAAAATTTTCGTGTTGTAGTACAACACCATGTTGTTCCAGGAGAAAGGATACTCCATCTGCTTCCCATCCACCTGCAACATCTCTCGCAGCACGGGGTGGATGTCGGTTTCCAAAATCTCTTTTTCGGCGGGATCCGCCAGGAAGTAATCATCGAGCGGCATCAAAATCTTTTTATCAGTTAACAGCCCCAGTCCTTCAACCGCGATCATGATCACATCCAATTGCTCTCCACCGGCGATTTGAGTGACGATGCGATCCGAGTAGCCCGCCCAACCGCCTTCGCTGATATTGGTTTGGGTGATCATCAAATCGATGTCCGGCAACTGCTCAACTGCGCGCTTCATGGCCGGCTCCCACTGGCTGATCGGCATCTGAGTGGTGGCGATAATCCGCACTTTTGCCTTTGATGGAGCGGACTCTTCAGCGGTGGGCGATACTCCTGGGGCGCACGCCGCAAGCAATGCACCGGCTGAAGCAACAGCAGTCCAACGCAACAACTCCCGACGACTCATTGCAACTCCAAAAATTGACTCCCCGCGAGTAGACATGGTGGCGTCCTCCTTTGAAAAAGCTATTGAGAAGTGAAATACAAAACGCACCGAAAATCCATCGACTATTTCTTGTCCCCCTGCGTGGAGGCCCGGACAACCAACTCACAGGGGATCAACGAGCGCACAGGGATTGCCGGCTCTCCTTCCATTTGCGCCATCAGGATTTCAAACGCAATGAGCCCCATTTCCTCGCGCGGGTAATGGACTGAGGTCAGGGGAGGTGTAGCAAACTCAGCGCTCGTTTGATCATCAAAGCCGATCAGCGCGATATCTTCAGGCACCCGCAGGCCGACTTCTTTGATCGCTTCCAAGGCGCCTAGCGCAGCTCGATCGCTTACAGCAAACACCGCCGTAGGGGGTTCCGGCAGCTTCAACAATTCCTTCATCTCTCGATATCCCTTTTGAGGATAGCCGCTCGATATTGAAGGTTGCCGATACTCCGGAGGGATCGGGACGCCTAACTCCTCCGCCGCCCGCAACGCACCCCACCGACGATCCACCAGGGTTCTGTATTTGTGCGGGCCTTCAATCAAGGCAATTCGCCGATGTCCTAGCTCAACGAGATGTTTGTATGCACAATATCCACCCCACTCGTTATCCGGAACAACAGAGTTTACAGGCAGACCCGGAATGTAAGTGTCAACAAGAACCAGGGGGATATTGCTTTCAACTAATTTCTCCGCGAGGGCGTCGTTCTCCGGACATCCCCCCAAAATAATCACGCCCTGGGGTTGTTGCTCTCGGACCGACTGGGGCAATTCACCCTTTTGCACGGTGGCGAGAAGCATCCCCAAACCATGTTGGCGCGCCTGCGCCTCAAGTGTGCGAATAATGGCGCCATATACGGTCTCAGGAAACGCCGACAACGACAGCTCTTCCATGATTAAGGCAAAAAGCTTTGAACGCGCGCCATTGCCGGCGCGAAAACGTGGAACATACCCCAACCTGGCGGCTGCTTCAGCGATTCGCTCTCGCGTAGCGGAAGCCACTCTCTCAGGGGATTGGAAAGCAAGGGAAACGGTGGATATCGAAACCCCTGCCTCCTCCGCCACATCGCGAATTGTGATTCGCGATGTCCGTTCGGATGCACTCATGGAATTGATCACCTTGTTTTGCAGGAAAAATCGATGAAGGTTAATTCACGGTCATCACTATATCATTGATTTCTATCTTTGTCAATCGAATTTTCGATGATTTTTTGTTAAAATTTCGACAATTTTGTCGAATTTTTCGAGTGCAATGCCAATTTGTCACCGATTCACTTCACGAGTTCTTTTTTGAACTCATCTTATTCCGTTTGCACTCTCAAACCACCCGCTGCGGTATAATTCACCGTATGAATCTCGATCACATTCGCAACTTTTCCATCATCGCCCACATCGACCACGGCAAGAGCACGCTGGCCGATCAGCTCATCCGCATGACCGACACGGTGACGGAGCGGGAGATGCGCGAGCAGCTCCTCGACTCCATGGAGCTGGAGCGCGAAAAAGGCGTCACCATCAAGGCCAGCGCCGTGCGCATGATCTACAAACATCGGGGCGAAGAGTACGAAATTAACCTGATCGACACGCCCGGCCACGTCGATTTCAGCTACGAGGTGCATCGCGCGCTGCAAGCCTGCGAAGGCGCCGTGCTCGTCGTCGACGCCTCGCAGGGCATTCAGGCGCAAACGATGGCGCATCTCTTCGCTGCGCTGGAGCAGAACCTCACGATCGTGCCCGTCATCAATAAGATTGACCTGCCGGCGGCCATGCCCGACGAGGTGGCGCAAGAGATCGAGGACCTGCTCGGCGTGCCCGCAGAGGACATCCCGCGCATCAGCGCCAAGGCGGGCGTCAACGTCGAAGAAGTGCTGGAGCGCGTGATTGCCGAAGTGCCGCCGCCGAAGGGCGACCTCGACGCGCCGGTGCGGGCGCTCGTCTTCGACTGCCACTACGACTCCTACAAGGGCGTGATCGCCTACGTGCGCATGGTGGACGGCGTGATCACGGGGCTGCCGAAGCTGCTGGCGATGAACACCGGCAAAACCATGGAGCCGCTGGAGATCGGCGTGCTCGTGCCGCAGATGCTGCCCGTAAACGAGCTGCACGCCGGTCAGGTGGGGTACATCGCCACCGGCCTGAAAAGCGTGCAGGACCTCGACGTCGGCGACACCATCACGTTGGCGGCGCGACCGGCGACGGAGAAACTGCCCGGCTATCGCCCGCTCAAGCCCATGGTCTTCGCCGGCCTCTATCCGACCAATCCAGATGACTACAACGAGCTGCGCGACGCGTTGGAAAAGCTTCAGCTCAACGACGCCGCGCTGACCTATGAGCCGGAAACAAGTCAGGCGCTCGGCTTTGGCTTTCGACTGGGCTTTCTGGGTCTCTTTCACATGGAGATCGTGCAGGAGCGGCTCGAACGCGAGTATGACATGGACGTGATCTTCACCGCACCATCGGTGGAGTATCGCGTGGTCAAAACGAACGGCGAGGTGATCGCTATCGACAGTCCGGCCGCGCTCCCCGATCCCACCGAGATCGAGCATATCGAGGAGCCGTGGTGCGAGCTGCGCATCTTCACTCCCGCCGAATACATCGGCCCGGTGCTGGACCTGGTGACGAAACGTCGCGGCGAGCTGAAAACGCAGAACTGGCTCGACAGCAAACGCGTCGAGATCGTCTGCCTGATTCCTCTATCGGAGATCATCGTCGATTTCTACAACGAGCTGAAAGCGCGCACCAAAGGCTACGCCAGCATGGACTACACGCTCGACCAGTATCGCCCGTCCGACATGGTCAAGCTCGACATTCTGGTCAACCACCAGCCCGTGGACGCGCTCAGCATCATCGTGCATCGCGATCAGGCCTATCACAAGGGCCAGCGGCTGGTCAGCAAGATGAAGGAGATCATCCCGCGGCAGATGTTCGAGGTGCCCATTCAGGCCGCCATCGGCAATAAAATTATCAGCCGCGCCAACGTCAAGGCGTTGCGCAAGGACGTGCTCGCCAAGTGTTACGGCGGCGACGTCACGCGCAAGCGCAAGCTGCTGGAAAAGCAGAAGGCGGGCAAAAAACGCATGAAGATGGTCGGCTCGGTCGAGATTCCCCAGGAAGCCTTCATGTCGGTGCTCAGCCTTGAGGAGGAATAGCGAGGCTAGCTGCAAGGGTGTCAGATTCTCCTCTTCTTTGGGCATTTTGCTTGCTCCTTGATCGACGTTCTGCAGGGAAAGACTGATGCATGAAGCGCCCGCCAGGAAGTCGTTGGGGCAGAACTTCCTGACCGACCGCCGCTATCTGGCGCCGATCCTGGAGGCGGCGGAGCTTACGCCAACGGACAACGTGCTGGAGATCGGCCCTGGCAGAGGCGTTTTGACGGAGGCGTTGGCCTCGCGCGTGGGGCGCCTCGTCGCCGTCGAGCTGGATGATCGCCTGATCGAACCGCTGCGTCAACGCTTCGCAGGACAACCTCATGTGCATATTGTGCACGGCGATATCTTGGAGCACGCGCCGGACCGGCTTGTCGCCGCCGCGTGCCTGGCCAGGATGGAAGGTTCGGAATCCGACGCAGCTGAAGGCTTTCAACCGGAAGAAGCGCCTTCTCCATCCTATCCGCTCTCCATTCCATTCTCCTACAAGGTGGTGGCCAATCTGCCCTACTACATCACGAGCGCAGCGCTGCGCCATCTGCTCGAAGCGGAGCGGCCGCCTTCGCTTGCCGTGCTGATGGTGCAGTGGGAGGTCGCACAGCGCATCTGCGCCGGTCCGGGGGAGATGTCGCTGTTGGCGGTGAGTGTGCAGTACTATGCAGAGCCGCGCATTGTGCAGCGCGTGCCGGCGAGAGCCTTTTCACCGAAGCCCAAGGTGGACAGCGCCGTTCTGCAGTTGCGCGTGCGCAGCCGGCCGGCGGTTGACGTCGCGCCGGATCGCTTCTTTCGCGTGGTGCGCGCCGGCTTCAGTCAGAAACGCAAACAGCTGGTCAACACGCTGGCCGCAGGTCTGCACCTCGACAAAAGGGAGGCGCAGCGCTGGTTAGAGGAGGCGGGCGTCGAACCGACGCGCCGCGCAGAAACGCTTTCTTTGAAAGAATGGGAGGCGTTGTGTCAACAGGCGCCGCTCTGATGAAATGAAGAATGAATCCGGCAATTTCGTAGGCGTTGCGTCTGCTCCCGTAAGTCATCGCCTCCGACGTGACGCACCGATCACGCACAGCCCCCGCTGCGGAAGCCGAAGCTATGCAGATGCCAGAGCATCTGGGTGAAGGTCACCAGAGCGCCAGGGCTTAGGTTGCGTCCTGACAACCGATGCGTTGGCTAAAGCTCGATGCGTTGGCTAAAGCTCGTCCGCAGCGGGCGAAGGCTGCGCTTTCCTTCCAATAACCCAAGAAACGAGGCGCTCCTTCAGCCATTCGCGAAGCGAAAACGCCGAACGAGGGGTTTCAGAGGACTCTTCGACGCATGCATAGAGGTTGCGATCGCACAAGTGGAGTCGCACCATCTCGGCCTCGAAGATGCGTTCTCCTTCATACGGCGACATCATAGAATCCCTCCCGAATCTCAAATCCCTCCTGGATTGTGTCAGTGTAGTCTCCCCAATACCCAATACCCAGTACCCAATAGACGTCTTCTCTTGACAGCGTCGGCAATGATGAAAATCCCGCCGGGCTCGCAAAGCGCTCTCCTGCTTTGCGCCCTTGCGCTGGATCTATTTTGAACCCAGGTTCATGTGGAATGTTTGCTGAAATCTTCCAGGAAGCTTTGGAGCTTCTAAGAAACCGCCCTAGAGGTCAGCGCTGAACGTCAGGCTTCGCCCTCGATAAAATTAAAGACGTCCTAGAAAGACGTTGGCGGGCGATTGATTTGATTCTGCGTCGAATTGGAGGTTATCCTACACAGGAATGAATCTCCTGTCAATCTCAAAAAATCATCCATTCTCTGGGAACGAGGTGTTCGATGCAGATACTTGTGCTTGGAAGCGGCCTGATGGGGCCGGCTGCAGCCTACAACGCCCTCGCCGATCCGCGCGTGACGCAGGTGACGCTGGCGGACAAAGACCCGGCGCAACTGGACGCAGCCCGCGCCAGGTTGACGCCGCTCCTGCTCAACCCCGCACAACTGGAGACCGTGGTCATCGATCTGGCCGACCTGCACGCCGCCGCCAACCTGATCGCCCGGCATGATGCAGTCGTGGCTGCCTTGCCAGGCGCAGTGATCCCGCTGGGCGTGCGCGCCGCAGTGGCCGCGCGCACGCCATGGGTGGACCTTTCCTGGCCGCCGCAAGAGGAGCTGCCGCGAGGTCGAAGCGTGGCATCAAGGCTTTATGCCGTGGCTGCTCGAGCTAGAGGTGTTCAAAAATATCAGGCTGGGCACACAGAAGACGATCCGCTGGCCTGGCTTCGCCGCCAAGGCGACGGTGTTGCGCGATCTCGGGCTGCTTAGCCAGCAGCCGATCGATGTGGACGGCGTGGAGGTGGCGCCCAAGGCCGTGGTCGACGCCGTGCTCTATCCCTACGTCAAGATGCGCGAACACGATCGCGACCTGACCATCTTTCGCGTTGAGGTGAGCGGCGTCAAAGATGGCTTCCCCCATCGACGGCGCATCGACATGGTGGATCGCTACGACGAAACGCTGGGCTTCACCTCGATGGCGCGCGTCACGGCGTTCACCGGCGCCATCGTCGCGCGCATGGCGGCCGGTGGAGATTTCGGCGCAGCCAAGGGATGGATCACGCCCGAAAAGTTGCTCACCGGCGAGCGATTCCATCGACTCGTCCAGGAACTTGCCGGCGCAGGCGTCGCGTTCACGGAGACTGTTGAGGAGACGATGCGGTTGGTCTGAAGCAGGAAAAGTCGGAGAGCGCGCCTAGGAGGTGGGTTGGGGCGCAGCGTCGGCAAGCACGGCGAGGAGCTGAGGGCCGTAGTTGGCCGCCTTCC
>FWWL01004294.1_pt1 | contig 24328 bp, 18 predicted proteins | sample 2228331 | NCBI WGS metagenome assembly FWWL01 (sample SAMEA103939775, study PRJEB20133) | metagenome | reverse complement strand
CCACGGGTTCGGCGCGCCCCTGCCGGTCGACCCGCCAGAGGCGTCCGCCGGCGAGCAGGACGAGGTGCGCGCCGTCGCCGGCCCGAATGCGGCGGTCCGGCGGCGGGAGGGACCCGGTGAGGTTGACGGGGCCTGTCGCCGCCAGCCGATGCCAGTCGGCCCGGGTCGCGCCCGCCCCGCGCCCGAAGACGACCGGGTCGGGTCCCATCCAGCCGGCGCGCACGACCACCGGGTTGAGGTCGAGTTCGGGGCTGATGTCCCCCGCCGGCTCGCTCACCATGCCGCTGGCGGCCTCGATGCGGAGCAGCCTGCCCGTGGTCCAGGCGCCGGCGGGGCCACGCGCGAAGGCCAGAAGCGCGCGGCCGTCCGCGGACCAGGAAAGCAACTGGGGGAGCATGTCGCAGGACGGGCACACGGGCGTGGACACGCGGGTCTCGAGGTCCAGGAGCGAGAGCCGGCTGGCCTCGGTCTCCAGGCCCGCGGGCCCCCGCACCGATCCGCCCGCGCGGGGCTGGATGTCGGGTCCGGACTCCAGCAGGGCGACGCGCCGGCCGTCGGGCGAGAGCTCCAGGTCGAAGAACTCGCCCCTCGCCAGCACCGCCGCTTCGCCCGAGGTCAGGTCCAGCCGCAGCAGCCGCCGCGGCGCATCCCGCCGCCGCAGCGGCGCGAAGACCCCGCTACCCGCCACGGTGTGGGCGCTCCCACCCTGGGCGGCCGCCGCCCACCAGGCCGGCAACCGCTCGGCGATCGCCGCGCCGGACCGCAGGTCGCCGGGCGCGCGGCGGTCGTCGCGGGCGATCACCAGCAGGGCGTCCTCGCCCAGCCAATGCAGGGTGCGTCCGCGCCGGGGTTCGTGGGGTGTGATGCCCAGCCAGCGCACGGCGCCGGAGGCCATCTCCACCACCCCGAAGTCCCAGGCGCGGCCCCGCAGCCGATAGACCGCCAGCCGTCGGCCAGAGGGGGAGAAGGGACCCATGCGATGGCCCTCGGCCGGGGCGCGCGCGAGCAGCGGGCGGGCCGGGCCGGGGCGCTCGAGGTCGACCACCTCCAGCCCGGCGAAGGCCTCGCTCGGGCTATAGCCGATGTCGTAGCGGGGCAGCCGGTCGTAGCGGCCGGTCCGCTCGAAGACGAGCCAGCGGCCGGCGGGATCGATCGCCAGCTCGCCGAAGGACTCCTGCGCCAGCAGGTCGTCCACCGTGAAGGGTCGGGCGCTGGCCGGCGCGTGGGGCGCGCCGGCCAGCAGGGCGAGGGCCGCGAGGCCGCCCGCCAGGGCGCGCGTCATGGCCCGACCTCACCACGCGCGCGTGAGCTGCAGCGACACGAACCGACCGATCGGATCGGCATTGGCCGGGTCGTACCCAAAGCCCTCGGTGTTGTTGTAGAAGGGTGGGTCCTTGTCGAATAGGTTGCGCACCGACAGGCGAGCCGCCACCCCCTGCAGCGCGCCGGACTGCGCCGGCGCCAGCCGCAGCTGGGCGTCGAAGGTGACGAAATCGCCGATCCGCTCGCCGCGGCTGTCGCGGTAGCGGCCGGTGTAGTTGGCGGCGCCGGCGAGGGTCAGCCGTCCGCGGGTCCAGTCCGCGGTGAAGCGGCCGCGCACCCGCAATGGGAAGTTGGCGACGTTGACGGTGTCGACGACGGGCGAGGTGGGCGTGAACTGCTGTTCGTAGTCCAGCATGTAGCTGAGGGCGCCGCCCAGTGTCACGCGATCCCCGTCGCCGACGTCGAAGGCGTAGGACGCCGAGACATCGACGCCCCGGACCTGCAGGGTGGTGGTGTTGACGTAGCGATTGTCGACGATGGCCCCGTAGTCGGTGGGCGGGAAGGTCCCGCTCACCGAGTTGAAGGGCGCGCTCGCCAGCACCGCATTGATCAGCGCCAGGTCCTGCGGATTGGTCCCCGGCGAGATCAGCCGCACGAAGGGCGTGAGCGTCGGGTCGGTCAGCGCATTGGCGAGGTTGACGGCGGCGGGCCGGCCGATGCGATCCTCGAAGCGCACGTCGAAGAAGGTGGCGCTGGCGCGCAAGCCCGGCCAGCGGGCCGGGGACAGGTCGAACCCCACCGTCCAGGACCGCGCCGTCTCAGGGTCGAGGTCGGGGTTGCCGCCGTTGCGGGTGAGCGTGCGCACCCGGACCGGGCCGAGGGCGAGCAGCGCGGGGCTGACAGTCGTCGGATCGTAGAGCTCGCGCAGGGCCGGCGCGCGGAACGAGCGGCTGTAGGTGCTGCGCAGCCGCAGGCCCTCCGCCGGCTCCCACACCACGCCCACGCTGGGGTTGGCGGTGGTTCCGGCCAGGTCGTAGTGCTCCACCCGGCCGGCCAGCGAGACCTCGAGCCGCTGGAGGCCCGGCCGGGCGTTCTCAGGGCCGAAGAGGGGGATGCGCGCCTCGGCGAAGGCCGCCAGGACGTCGCGCTCGGCGTCGGTGGGATTGCTGATGGAGACGGGCGCGGCGCTGGCCAGGAGGTTGGAGCCGGTACGAACGAAGGTCTCCCGCCGCGCGGCCGCGCCTACCGCCAGCTTCAGCCCGCCGGCGGGCAGGCGCAGCAGCGTCCCGTCGGCCTGCAGGTTCACCGTGGCCACGCGGCTGCGCGCCCGCGACCAGGTCCGCCCGGAGCCGATGGCGCCGGTGACGGTGCTGGGATTGCTTCCGGCGATGCCGGTGAAGGGGTTGAAGAAGCCGTCGCGGACGGGGCTATAGGCGGTGTCGGCGCGGTCGGGCGCGTTGCCCAGCGCCTCGGCCAGGATCAGGAAGTTGATGAAGCCCGACCCGCGGGTCTCGGCGATCTCCTGGTCGAACGCCGCGTAAGCCTCGGCGCGCCAGTCCGCGAACAGCGGCAGCTTGCCGCCGAGCGCGAGGCCCAGGGTCTCCACCGACCCCTGGCTCTGCGGATTGCCGATATCGAAATGCCAGTCGTAGCCGATGGTGTGGGACGAAGCCCCCGTGGGCGAGGCGAAGAACGGATTGCCGCGCCCGACGCTGAACGGTGCGGTCACCGGCGCCAGGTGCGCCTTGAACCGCCGGTAGGCCCAGCGGGCGTCGGCCTCCAGTTGAAGGCGCCCCAGCGCCTGATCCGCCGCGACATAGACCGAGTTGGTGGTCTGCCGCGGCAGGACGTCGGCCCCCAGCCGCGGGTCGCCGTAATTCACGGCGCCGGCGATGAAGTCGCCCAGCTTCAGGCTCGTCCCCGGCTGCCCGGGCGGGATCGCGAACCGCGGGACCTGGCCGCCTGCGACTGGATCGGGACCCAGGATGTTGCCCGGGAAGGCGTTGGTGACCCGAAAGTCGTCGCCCCCGAACGGCCGCAGGTCGGCGCTGCGCGTGTAGCTGCGATCCTTGGTGCGCAGCGCGTCGCGCCGCTGCAGCTCGTAGGAGACCACGATTCCGCCGTCGCCCCAGCGCCGCCCGAAGGTGTGGGCGATCCGCCCCTGGGCGGGCTCGCCGGCCGTGCCGATCCCGGCCAGCAGCTGGCTCTCGGCCCCGTCGAAGTCGCGGCGCAGGATTATGTTGACCACCCCGCCCACGGCGTCGGCGCCGTAGACCGCCGAGGCGCCGTCCAGCAGCACCTCCACCCGCTCCACCGCCGTGGTCGGGATCATGGAGACGTCGACGAAGTCGGCGAAGGCCCCGGAGCCGGCCACGCGGCGCCCGTTCAGCAGCACGAGCGTGGCGTTGTTGCCGAGGCCGCGCAGGTTGAGCGCCGTCCCATAGGCCAGGTTGCGGCCGGGACCATCGGCGCCCGTCAGCGTGTTCCCCTCCGCCGCGCCGCCGCCGAAGTTCTCCGGCAGGGCCCGGAGCGCCTCGGCCAGGGTGGGGTGCCCGGTGGCCTGCAGCTGCGCCTGGTCGATCACCCGAAGCGGCGCCGCGGGCGGGGCGCCTCGGATGTTCGTGCCCGTGACCGTCACTTCCTCGACAAGCTGCGGTTGGCCGCTCGCCAGGCCGGGAGGACCCGGTTCGGACGATCCGTCACCGCCGAAAGGGCGGCCTGCCGCGTCTCCGTCTCCCGCACCGTTGGCGGAAGCGACCTGCAGGACCAGCACGTTGGGGCCCGTGCGCTTCACGGTGATCCCGGTGCCCTGCAGCACCAGGCGCAGGGCCTCCTCCGACGTCAGCACCCCTTTGACCGCAGGGGCGCGGCGGTTCGCGACAAGCTCGGCCTTGTAGAGGATCTGCTGGCCCGTCTGGCCGGCCAGGCTCGTCAGGACGGCATCCAGCGATCCGGCCGGCACGTCCACGCGGCCGGCCGTCTCGGCCAGGGCCGCCGAGGCCGTGGCCGCCAGCAAGGCCGAAAGGCACCCGGCAAGGAGACGAGACTTCAGGTCAGACGGTGAACGCGCGGCTCGGAACATATCACTCCCCCGACGCCGCGCTGGGCCTGCCATGAGGGCGGGACCTCGGGTTGTTTTCGCCGGCGTCGTGGAGGTGACGCGCCGGCGCTGTGAATCGCGAACCTGGGCCTTCGTAAAAATTGCTTAGCCGGCCGCTGGCTCGCGCGCCCGAAGGCGAATGCCCTCCGGCGAGGTGGTGGCTGTGAGGCCGAAGATCTCGGTCACCGCGGAGACGAAGGCCTTGGTGTCGCCCGTGTCGAACACGCCGCTGACCCGCTCGGCCTCGACGCGTCGCGCCTCGAGCACGATCTTGGTCTGGCTGTAGCGGTTCACCTCGGCGACCGCGTCGGCCAGCGGCGTCTCCCGGAAGCGCAGTCGCCCTGTCGTCCAGCTCGTCGTCATAGCCGCGTCGGCGACCTGGGGGACGGGCGGCGCGCCGTTGAGGGTGAGCTTCTGGTTGGGGGCGAGCGTCCATTGCTCCTTTCGATCCGGCCGGATCACCTGCACGCGCCCTTCCGCCAGGATCACCTGCGTCGCGCCGTTGGTGCGCCGCACGTCGAACTTCGTGCCGATCGCGCGGACGTGCGTATCGCCGGCCACGACGATGAACGGCCGGGCCGCGTCGTGAGCGACCTCGAAGAATCCCTCGCCACGCTGCAGCACGATGCGGCGCTCGTCGCGGGAGAAATGGATCTCCGCCCGGCTGGCGGTGTTGAGGCGCAGCGTCGAGCCGTCGGTGAGCCGGACGATCTGCTGGGCACCGACGTCGGTCTCATAGGCCTGCGGCTGGAGGTGCGTCACCAGGAGGAACAGGGCGCCGGCCACGGTCGCGCCGACCAGGCTCAGCGGCAGCAGGTTCCTGGCGAACAACCGCTTCAGCACGTCCCAGGCCTTCGGCCGTCGCAGCGCCGCTTCCGTCAGGCGGACGAGTTCGGGGTCGTTGCCGACGCGGTCGGCCTGGCGCCAGCGGGCTTCCACCTCGGTGTAGGCCGCGTCGTTCGCAGGCTTCCGTCGCCACGTCATGAACTCGTCGATCGTCGCCTCGCTGACGGACTCCCCCTTGAGCCGCGTGAACCAGGCCGCGGCCTCCTCCAGCGTCCGGCGGTCGTCTCCTCGGAGCGTGCCCATGGCCAGATTTCGAAGCCTCAATCCCGTAGTCGAGCGACGAACAGCGTAACGGCCTGTTGCAACCGTTTGTCGATCGCGCGCACCGATAAACCGTAGCGTTGCGCGATCTCGCGGTTCGTCAAGCCCCCGATCTTGCTGAGCAGCAGCACGTCCCGGAGTTTCGGCGGCAGGGATCGAATCGCTTCCCGGACCTGGAAGTCGTCCTCCGCCGTGTGGTGGGTTGCGTCCATGGGCGGGTAGGCCTGCGGCGCGCGGGCCGCATAGTCCGCGCGGACGCGATCTCGCCGGAAGACGTCGCGGGCCAGGTTTGTGGCGACGGTCATCAGGAGGCCGCGGGGGTTCTCGACGGGGGCGTCGACCGCGCGACCGACGAGGCGCAGGTAAGTCTCCTGCGCGAGGTCGTCGGCGAGGTCGGCGCTGAAGCGGCCGCGAAGTCGCGTCCGCAGCCAGACCAGATGCGCGCGCCATGTCGCGTCGGGTCGCTCGCCCGAGGTTGTGGGCGCGGGCGCCTCCGCGGCGTCGAGCGCCGGCTCACGCACCGGGCGCGCGGGGGTGGGGCGGGACATGACGTCCCCTCGCAGTGAACCGCGCGTCGTGGCGACCGGGCGTGTCGAACGCAGGGCTCAGGTCCCTGCGCCCCGCGCTTTCCCGGACCTGACGGTTCGGTCTTCTATGGCGCGGGCGCCCAGCGGCGGTGGATCGGCCGTCGCGGTGAGCCGGCTTCGACCGGGCTCGAGGGCCAGCGTGGCATAAGCCGCCCGAGCCGCCTAGAGTCCTTGCCGCACAGGGATTTAGGCAGGTGGCGCGATGGTCGCGAGGTAGGCGCGGCAGCTCTGCTCGACCCGGATCTGAAGGTCCTTCAGCCGGTCGACCAGCCAGGTCAGTTGTTCGGTCGAGATCTCGTATCGATCGGAGAAACGGGCTTCGACGTAAGCGCGGCGCAACAGTTCCCAGCAGCGCTTCTCGAAGCGGTTGCCACGGGGCCAGGCCGGGATCAGCTCAGGGGCGACCCGCTCGGCCTGGCCGCGCAAGAAGTTCAGGTTGTGGGATTTGGTAGAGTAGAGCGTCTGTGTCAGCAGAACGCAGTGGTAGTAGCGTTCGGCGGCTTGGTGCAGCTCGAACGCGGCCTTGTTGAACCAGGACGGCCCTTTGCGGAGGTGGTCTTCGCCAGTCTCAAGATACTGGCCAGCGCTCGGAAACCACTTTTCGAAATTCGCCTCAGCTTCGCGAAACGCTTCATCTGCCGAGAGCTTCGAAGGCCGCGAGAGGGGATGGTCGGGCGCCTCGTAGAGGACGATGCCGTCGCTGATGATTTGAGTGAAGAAGGGCCGGCCGCGCGTGAGCTGGCGGTTCACGTCCGCCAGTGAGTGGACGATGAACTGCGCGGGCGCCGTCAACGTGTGGGCAATGTCGAAAGCCTGCTCAAGGTGCGCCTCGGCGTCCATCCAGTAGTCGGTGACGTCGGCGAAGTCGTCGTGGTTCACGACGATCAGCAGGTCGTAGTCCGATTTGTAGCCGCCGACGGGATCGTCGACCCAATTGCCCCGGGCGTAGCTGCCGAAGAGGATGACTTTGAGGATGCGCCCCTGAAGACGCATGCCGCTCTTGCGCTTGGTGACGTCCTCGAATTCACGGAACAGCACCTCAAGGACGCGAGACAGCTCGGCCCGTTTGCCCTCCGGTAGATGGTCGAGGCTCGTCTTCATTGTCGCCTTGGCAGCGGCGCCGGTTTGATTCGTCGGATTCTATCCGCGCGGCTCCACCACGGCGACCATGACGTCAGGCTTGCACTCCGCGGATGTCGGGGACGCGCCAGAGGACTAAGCCGCTCGCGCGGCATGGGTGGCTGGCGCACGCGGTGGTGATCAAGCTGGAAGCGACGGAGCCGGCCCGTCCTGTCTGAGATCAGGGGTCCATCCCTGAGAGACAGGAGATCCCCATGACCTCTGCGCCCACGACACCGCTGCGCCAGCGGATGATCGAGGACATGACGATCCGGCAGTTCGGGTCCAAGACCCAGCAGGACTACGTCCGCGTGGTGGCGGACTTCGCCCGGTTCCTGGGCCGCTCGCCGGACCAGGCCGAGCCGGAGGACCTGCGGCGCTACCAGCTGCACCTGGCGTCCGAGGGCGCCTCGCCCGCGAAGATGAACGCCGCCGTGTCCGCCCTGCGGTTCTTCTTCAAGGTGACGCTCGCCCGGCGGGGCTTCGGCGAGCGGTTGGCGACGGTCCGGAAGGAAGACCGCCTGCCGCAGGTGCTGAGCCCGGAAGAGGTGGCGCTGCTGCTGCACTGCGCGCCCAGCCTGAAGCACAAGGCCGCGCTCAGCATCGCGTATGGCTGTGGCCTGCGGGTCTCGGAGATCGTCCATCTGAAGGTCGCCGACATCGACAGCGCCCGCATGCTGATCCGGGTCGAGCAGGGCAAGGGGCGCAAGGACCGCTACGTCATGCTCTCGCCAGATCTGCTGGAGCTGCTGCGGCGCTGGTGGCGGGCGGCCCGGCCGCAGGGCTGGCTCTTCCCCGGCCGCGATCCGGGCCAGCCGATCACCACCCGCCAGCTCGACCGCGCCTGCAAGGCGGCCGCGGCCACCGCGGCGCTGGACAAGCGTGTGTCGCTGCACACGCTCAGGCACTCCTTCGCCACCCACCTGCTCGAGCGGCGGACCGACATCCGGGTGATCCAGGTGCTGCTGGGCCACAAGAAACTCGACACCACGGCGCGCTACACCCGCGTGGCGCTGAAGACGCTCGGCGCCGTGAAGAGCCCGCTCACCCATCTGAGGCCGCCGCCGGCCTGAGCCCGTGCGGCCATCGCTGGAGGTGGCCGACATCCTGTGCGCCCACGGCGAGGTCTTCCGCCGCGCCCACGCCGGACACCTGAGCCTGGCTCAGCTCAAGGTCATGTCGGCCATCGAGGCCTGCCGCACCGCCGAGCTCGGCGGCCATGTCGCCCGCTGCGACGACTGCGAGCGCCTGGCGGTGAGCTACAACTCCTGCCGCAACCGCCACTGCCCCAAGTGCCAGGGGGCCGCAGCAAGGGCCTGGCTCGCGGATCGCGAGGCCGACCTGCTGCCGGTCCCCTACTTCCATGTGGTCTTCACCCTGCCGGCCCCGATCGCGGCCATCGCCTTCCAGAACAAGGCCGTGGTCTACGACCTGCTCTTCAAGGCCGCCGCCGAGACGCTGACGACCATCGCCGCCGATCCCAAGCACCTGGGCGCTCGGATCGGCCTCATCGCCGTGCTGCACACCTGGGGCTCGGCGATGACCCACCATCCGCACGTCCACGGCATCGTCCCCGGCGGCGGGCTCTCGGCCGATGGGCAGCGCTGGATCGCCTGCCGCAAGGGCCTCTTCCTGCCCGTGCGCGTCCTCTCACGGCTCTTCCGCCGGCTCTTCCTGGAGAAGCTCATCGCCGCCCACACCCGCGGTCGCCTGAGCTTCTTCGGCGACCTCGCCGGCCTGGCCGAGCCGGCCGCCCTCGCCGCGCACCTGGCGCCGCTGCGCCGGGCCGAGTGGGTGGTCTACGCCAAGCCGCCCTTCGGTGGACCGGCGGCCGTGCTGGCCTACCTCGCCCGCTACACCCACCGCGTGGCGATCTCCAACAGCCGGCTCGTCAGCCTGGACGTCCACACCGTCCGCTTCCGCTGGAAGGACTACCGCACCGCCGATCCAACCACCGGCGCGGTGAAGATCGGGACCATGGCGCTCAGCCCCGATGAGTTTATCCGCCGCTTCCTGATGCACGTCCTGCCCACCGGCTTCCACCGCATCCGCCACTACGGCCTGCTGGCCAAGGGACCGCGCGCCCCGGATCTCGGCTGGCTGCGGACGCTGATCTCCAGCCAGTCCGGCGAGGCGGTCGCACCGGCCACCGCCGCGCCCGAACCGGCCGAACGGGAGCCCTCGATCTGTCCCGGCTGCGGCGGTCACCTGCGTGTCGTCGAGGTCTTCCGTCGGGGCTACGCACCGCGAACCGTCGGTCGCCTATGGATGGACAGCTCATGAGCGGCGCCCGACCGCCACGCCCGCACCTCTCCCGCCGTCGCGCCACCACCGCGGCGCCGGTGATGCTGCGTCCATCGCCACCGTCGGCCTTCCGTCTCGTCGGATCTGCGCCCTCGCGCTCCGCTCGGCTCACTTCGCGCCCCACGCGACCGCCTCTGGCCTGCGCTTGCGGGCGCCGCCTCGGCCCTCTCGCCAGCCGCCGAGGCCCCGACACCAGGCGCAATCCCCATAGCCGTCTCACGCTTCCCCGGCGCCCTGCCGGCTGACCGCGGCTTCCTCCCCTGAAGGCCTTCCGACGCCGGCCCCTCAGCCGACCCGACCTCATGCGCGAGGGCCGGCATCCGAAACCCTCAACATTTGCAGACGTTCGGGCCGGTCCCGGAAGTGGACATTCCTCGGACGAGGGTGGGTTAAGGCATCTTCCGTGTCGTGTACTGCTTTGTAACAACGGGCACGAACCGCAGGACGATGTCGTTGAACTTGCAGACCCGTTTGAGATGGTCGTGCATAAGCTTGAGTTCGTACTGCGAGATGAGCGGAATATCCTCCTTTCTTGGTTCGCCATCCTTGGCATTGTAGAGTAGCCAGAGGCACACTCGGTACGCATCGCCACGAACCTGTTCTATGGTATCCTTGATGTATTCGAGATAGAGGTCCTTAGACCCGCAGGTGCTCGCCGAAATATGTCCCCTGATCTCCGCCAGGAAGACCTCATCGTGCAGGAAGGCCTCACAATAGAATTTTGACTGGGCGAACAGGTAATTGATTGAGGAAGCGTCTTTGAACTGCTTCACATTCACGATTCGGACGCTTCCATCGTCCTGCATATCGAGAATGTCACAGAATTCTTTGTCTTTCCGGCCTGCGCCGATCTTAAGCTTCGCCCGGTCGAATAGCACGCAAGTCGGACGACGCCGAACGGCCTCTTCATTGAACTTGCCCTCGAGATTCTTCTTAGTGGCGTCGTCGCTGATATCTATACCCTTGAATAGATCTTCGCAGGGTTCCACGCGCAGACGCGTCGCGGTGAAGCTGACGACGTCACGGTAAAAGTCGTCGTCGAACTGCAGCCACCGGCCGTCGCTAAGAATGAAGTATCGATCGTCCAGCGTCTGTTCATGGCCAATGCAGTTGAAGAGCCGCCAGCGACGGTGCTCCAGAATGCGGTCCGCTTCCGGCGAGTAGGCATAAATCCAGCGCGCCTGGAGCCGCTCGACGGTGACGTCGTCGAGCTTTAGTTCCCGTTGTAGTTGGGCGACGTCGAGATAAGCGTAGATATCGTTGCCGCGCTGGGGCCGGTTCGAATAGGCGAAGCTGTACTCATCGTCCGCGAGAAATTCGGGGATGGTCAGCGTGAGCTTCGTGAAATCCCCCGCCTTCAGCGCCGCGATTAGTGTTGCGTTCAATCGGTCCCGCTGATCGTCGGTGGCGGGCTGAAGGTTCCTGTAGTTGGGGAACAGGTCGACATAATCCCTGGCGCCATACATCGCCACGAAGATCCGACATTCCTTTATCAGTCGCGGCCAGCTCAGCTTCTCTTTGCCGATCACCTTGTAGGTGAGGCTGTCACGGCCCTGTAGGGTAACGCGCTTGTCGCCCTTGAGGTGGGCGGAAATATAGCTGAGGTCCTCGGCCTCCGAGAGGCCGAAGACAAAGCTGTCGGACGGCTTCGCGACCTGCCGATCGATGTGAGTTGTCGTGATCGCTGTGGATTGGCTCTTCGTCTGCCGAATTTCCTCATTCCCGCACATGTTCATGGCGGCCTTGATCCCGAAATCGAGCTCTAAGGCCCGACGGTCCAGATGGGCCGAAGCGCTGCGTCCGAAAGCGGCTGCCAACACCCGACCCTCGACGCGGACTAGAAGCAACCCGTTCGCACTGCGGCTGGGCGCCCTGAAAGCGATCTTCGCCTCCAGCTGCTCGTTCACGAAGTCCAGCCACGGCGGATTAGTCTTGGTTGTCAGCGTCTCGAAATAAATGAAGCGACAGGCGGCGCCGTCGACCTCGAACTCGTGAAAGACTAGGCCTTGCCGTGCCCCCAAGCCCGCCTCGGGATCAATCACGGACTCGAAGGTCGCGTCCTCCTTCGCGAGGTAAAAGGAGATCTGCGCGATGTCCGCAGTCTCTTTCTCCATCCGGTTGCACCCCTCCCCGCTCCAATCAAGCGTAGCAATGGCTGTTCGAAGATGGAAGTTCGTCGAACGACGGGCTCGCTTAAGCCTTACCCATTACGACTGAAATCGCGGGTGACGTCCCCAACGGGAGTTAAAGCGTCCCCGCGCCACGAAGAGAGATTGAGATTGGGCCGAAGAGCGGACGTCCGACTCGCCCTCGACCTCTACGACCGCTCACGACTCCAGCGGACATAGTTCGACCTATCGGTCTGGCTTGTGGACAGGGCGGTATGGGCATCTGCAACCGGCGGCCGGGGCGTAGCCGCATCGGCGCGGACGGCCGGGCAGGCATCCAGCCGCGCAGGCCACACCACGCCGGCGCTTGCGCGCGACGCCGGTGACCTACGGTGGGAATCGCACGCATCGTCATGGGCTCAGATCCAACCGGCAAAGGCCCACGTGCCAGAACCCTTGATCAGTGGCGCGATCCTGTTCGGCACCGCCTTCGACTGGACGCTGGGCAAGCTGGGCGACGCCTTGGCGGGACGCCTGAAGGCGCGCCTGGACCGCCGCGGCGCCCGGGAAGAGCTTTCCCAGATCGCCGTGCGTGCGGTCGACGCAGTGGTGGCGGTCGCGCCGGAGATCGGTGATCTGCTGCGCTCGGAAGCCTACACGTTGAATGTCCTGGCGCCGGGCATTCTCACCGCGCTCGACACGCCGACCGAGCCGATGGGTCCCGACCCCTTCGCCGAGGCGTTTCTCGATCGGTTCGTCGTCCCGTACCTCCAACGCCGGACCGTCGACGACGTCCTGACGGACATCTTTAAACTTCAGCCGGAACGGCTTAGGGCCGCGTTCCAGGCGCTCGTCGGCGCATTGCGGACCGAGATCTGGCGATCGGAGCACTGGAAGGATCCGCTCCGCGACGCCGCGATCGAGGAGTCGCTGATCACCCTGCGGGCGGTGCGGGAGGAGGTCGCGGTGATCCGCGCCAGCGTTGCGCCAGCCGCGGCGCCGGACGCGGAGGCCCAGCTCGGCGCGGCGCGCGCTGACGCGCTTGTCGGCTCGACCGCGCTTCGGCTGTGGCCGAAGAGGATTGCGGGTCTCTATCTCGATCAGCCCGAGCGCGGCGCCTTGATGGCGCGAATTCGCGAACACCCGGGCGCGTCGACGCTGGTGATTGGCGGCGCGGGCTCGGGCAAGTCGTCATTGCTGTCGGACCTGACCGACGACCTCGAAGAGGCCGGCCTCACCGTCTTCGCGATCAAGGCCGACGAACTGCCAGCGGATGTGCGGACCCTGGCCGACGTCTCCCGCGCGCTGGGCCTGACCGGCGATATTGAGGCGGAGATCGATGCGCTCGCGCGGTCGGAACCCGTCGTGTTGATCATCGACCAGCTTGATGCGGTCAGCGATGTGATGGACCGCACGTCCCACCGGATGCGGCTCATGCTCCAGCTCGCCACCCGGTGGCGGGCGCGCGGGGCGAGGATGGTTACTCCCTCCGTTCACGTGCTGGTCTCGTCACGGCCGTTCGAGGCCCGCCACGACGCGCGCTTCGCGGTGTTGGGGGCCGAGACCGTCGAGCTGGCCTTGCCGGCCTTCGAGCGCGTCGAAGCCTTGCTCGCGGACATCGGGATCGATCCCGGACGCGTGCCCGCCGGTCTCCGGGAGACGGTGCGCAGGCCGTTCATGCTCAAGCTGTTCGTCGATCTGGTCGAACGCCGGACCGACGTGGGCGACCTCCTGGAGGGCAATCTGCTGACGGCCTGGCTCACGTCCGCTCAGCTGGGCGGACCAAGTGAGCGGCGCGAGGTCGTCGATCTGCTCACGACCCTGGCCGTAGAGATGACGCAGACCGAGACGCTGTGGCGGCCCGCCGACCGCTTTGATCTCGCCTACGCGGAAGCCGTCCGCCGGGCCGAAGCCTGCGAATTGCTGTTGCGGCGCGAGGGGCGGCTCGGGTTCGCGCACCAGTCTTGGATCGACGACTTCCAGGCGCGCCAGTTCGAAACCGGCGAGGCGCTGGCGGCCCATGCCTGGGTGGGCCAGGACAGCCTGTTCGGCCGCGCGACGCTGCTGCGAGGCTTAGAGCGTCTGCGCGCCGTTGACCCCACCGCCTATCTGCAGGCCTTGGACCAGTTGCTCGGCGACGCACGCACACGCCGCCACCTGCGGTTCCTGGTCGCCGGGTTCATCGCATCCGCGGACAGGCCGTTGCCGCAGGAACTCGGGTGGATTGAGCGGCTGATCCGCGAGGACGTGCGCGTGGCGGTGCACGCGCTCGTTCGGATCAAGGATCGTTGGGCGGGCTGGCGCACCGGCATGCTGCCGCTTGTGCCTCTGGCGGCCGCGACGCCGGACACCCGCTGGATGGCCAGCCAGTTGGCGATCGCGGAGGCGGGGGTCGACGCGGCATCCGCCGAACGCTTGCTGGCGCAGCTCTGGAGCGCGCCGGATCAGGACGTCTATGCTTTCGAAGTGTGCTGGCGGGGTGGCCTCTGGTCGCCCGCCGTGAAAGCGCGACTGGAGGCCTTCTTCAGCCGCCAGGCGATCGATAGCTACGCCATCGCCAACTATCTGACCGACCTTGCCGCGAATGGACGGGCGGAGGCAGCTGTCGAGCTGCTCGGCGCCTATCTCTCCGGCCGATGCAATCGCGATCGCGTCGCCGCCAAGTTCTACGAGATTGAGAAGATCGTCGACGCGGCGCCGCTCGCCTATGTGCGCTTGGTGCTGCCGTGGTTCATCGAAGCGGTGTCCCCTCCGAAACCTGGGGTCTCAGGCGCTCGTGACAGCTATTCCCGGGCGCGGAATCTCGAGTTCGATTGGCTCGAGGACCACGAAGAAGGCAGACTGTTCGCCGCCCTGCACCGGGGACTCGCCCTGGTCGCGCAGACCGCCCCCGACGCGTTCCTCGCGATGATCGAACCGCTCGACGCGGTGGATGTCGATGAGCTTCAGGCCATGGTCGCGGAGGCGTTCGCGGCAGGGGTCCCCGCGCTGGTCGACGCAGCTGTCGAGTGGTTGCTGGCCGATCCGCGCCGCCTGCAGACCGGCGTGGTGCATCTCGAGGACGAAAACGGCGTCGGCCAGATGAGCTATGACTACTCGACGCGCAAACTCCTGGCCGCCATAGCCCCTCACCTCAATCACGAGGCTGCGGGCCGGCTGCGCGACGCCATCGAAGCCTGGGAGCCGTACCGGGAGGATCTGCGCGCCGAGGCGAAGGCCAAGGATCGCCGAATGTGGCGCGAGTGGACCGAAAACGCCCGGGTGGCGCTGTTGGCGCTGCTGCCGCCGACCGCGCTGTCGGCGCGCCGGCGACGACAGGTGGAGGAGATCGCGGCCACCCAGCCCAAACTCCGCGGGGGCCGGGGTCGACGCATGGCGTCGTTCGTGGGGTCGCCGATGTCCGAGGCCCAGATGAGTCGGGCGACGGACGATCAGATCTTTCAGATGATCGAGGTCCATGACCAGGGCGACTTCCGGCTCTCGGAACGGCGACGGGGCGGCCTGACGGGCGGCGTCAGCCAACTGTCCCAGGCCTTCGCCGCGTTTGGGAAGGAGCATCCCGCCCGAGCTCTTGCACTGGTTCGCGATCGCTTCGCGGCCTCCCGCCACGAGCACGCCGCCGGTGCGCTGCTTCGGCAGCTCGGGAGCGACGAGGCTGTTGCGCCCGACGATTTGCTGGCCCTCATCCGGGACCTCGAGGCACGCGGCTTCGAGAACCCGAGCTGGCGCCGCGACGCCGCGTGGGCGATGAGCGAAATCGCCTCCCGCCGTGGCGGTCTGCCAGACGAGGACATCGCCCGGCTCGAGGCCTGGTTGGATTGTGATCCGGAACATATCGCGGCGCAGGTCGCCCGGCATGACGCCCTCGCGGAGACCAACCGCTCCCGGTCGCAACAACAACAGGCGCAGCGCCCGCAACACCACGCCCTGCTGTTCGGCCGCGGTGGAGACAGTTTGTCGTTCCTTCCGGGCGACAATTTCTCATTGCTGGAAGCCATCGGCGTGGGCCTACTGCGCAGGTCGCCCCCGGATCATGAGGCGTGGCTCGCCGTCCTGGAGCGCCACGTCATGCGCGCTGAGGAGCCGGTGATCTGGACCACCATCCTCTCGCACCACGGATGGTCGCTGTGGCACGCGGACAAGGCCCGTGTGGGCGCGTTCTTCACAACGCTCTGGGACCGCCACCCGCGAGCTCTCTCCAAGGAGGCCGCGCATTTCCTCTGGCTCCACCGCGGGATCGTGCCGCCAGAGGTCATCGCCAGCGCCGTGACGGCCTGGTTCGGACTTGAGGGCGCCTCGGGCAAGCAGTTGGCCGGCGAGTTCGCCATGGCCGCCGACATCGTCGATGCGAGCAATCCGACCCTGGCTGGCCTGGCCCTGGCGGCGCTTCGCGGCGTCGATCCCGACGCCCAGCGCGGAGCGGTGTTCGCCACCGCCGCGGCGTGGCGTGAAGCCGACGCGGCCATCCGGGCGCCGGCCCATGCCATTTTGATGGATCTGGCCCCCACCGCCACCGGCGACATCGCGGAGGCGCTCTCCACGGCCGTCGATCAATCGCGAGCGCTGATCGCTGACGACCTCACGCGGGAGCTCCTGGCGGTCATCAGCGCGAACCCGGCGCTTCTCAAGGCCTGCCTCAACAGCTTGTTCGCCGATGGCCTGCAAGGCCTGCTGCTCAGCTACGGTTTCGAGGACATCGTCCTGGACGTCGCCGAGCGCGCGGTGGACATCCGCATCAGCGACCAGCCTCAGCGCGGCGGTCTCATCGACCAGGACTTTGTCGGGATCGCCATCGCCCTGCAGAAGAGTGACGGCCCGCAGCGGGCGCGCGCCATGGACCTTTACGAGCGCCTGTTGGACGCCGGCGCCTACGGCGCCGAAAAGGCTGCGACCGATTCCTTGAAGCGGTAACGCCCACGCCGTGCGCGCACGGCCCGTCGCGGCCTCACACGTCGAAGGCCAGAGCCGGGTTTCGCGGATGAAGCAGGATCAAGCGATCCCAGCCGTGCCGATCAACGTGCTTCCGGACCAAGCTACGCTCGTCCGGATCCAGGTCTGGTCCGATATGGTCCGGCAGCACGAGCCACCACTCAGGATATCGGCACCGAACTGGCGCGATCTTGAGCGCCTTCTCGGCGATGCAGAGGTTGAGATTGCGGATGATCTCGGCGGCGACGAAGCCGCCGGCGTCGCGGTCGGAGTAGCCGCCGAACATGAAGTGGTGCGGCACAGGAATGGTCGCCGGCGCGATCTCCACTTCGAACCGCCGCGTGATCATCTGAACCAGTCCGGTAGATGACGGCGCGGCTTGGAAGGCGCGCAGCACCTTCGGGAGCTCGCGCTTGATCAGCGGCCAATCCATCGGCCGCCAGAAGTCGAACCAGACCCACCAGCCCACGCCGTCCACCGAGGGGCCAAAACCGGGGAGCTTTGTTTCGGCCCAGCGCACGACCGCGGCCGCGCCTTGTTCCAGGCCCTCATAGGCGCCGCCGCGTTGATGGTTCTGATTGAGCCGCCGCACCTCAACGGCAATCCGCCCACCAACCAGGAAGTCGGGCGGCACATTGCCATCAGGCTCATAGTCAACGGCGCCGAGGCCGAGGCTGTCGAGGTACTGCGCGACGAGGCGCTCTGAACTGTCCAAGCCGACTCCCTGATGACCGGCGCGACGTCTCAGATGGTGCGGGCGGTCCGGGTCAAATCGCCACCCCCTTCGGAATTGGATTTTGAATCCAGCGCGTCTACCAGTTTCACCACGCCCGCGTGCGGAGCGTTCTAGGTAATGGGTCCGCAGAGGCCAGGGTGATGTATCACCGCCCAACCGCCGCCCCGAAGCCGCTCGTCTCTGAGGGTTTGGCCGCGCCGCTATGGGGCTCGACCCGTTTCACTGGGCGTGGCGCACCCGCGGGGGCGACGCCCATGGAGCAGAGATTGGTGAAGGTCATGGGGCCGACGATGACCTCGCAACGACTCAGCACCGGACTGTTGATCCGCCAGGATTTCCGATCCTCCGTGCGGTTCGTTCTATACGAGACCGGCGATCCCGACTTCGCCTATGCAACCCACGGCGGAACGCTCTTCGTCGTGAACGTTCAGGGCCGGGCTTTCGGCGTCACCTGCGGGCATATTCGTAGCGACTTCGCCTGGCGTGATCTGGTGGTCACCGACGCGAAGTGCGGCCGGCAGGTCGCGGGATTGAAGGCGGTCTATTCTCCCGCGGCCCCGGAAGGCGAAGCGGTCGACAGCCAGGTGATGGACCTCATCGTGGTGGAGTTCACGCCGGACATCACCCCGGCCTTCTTCGGCGACACCGCCTATGTCTTCGATGCGGGCACGATCGCGTCCAGCGCGCAGGGCGATCAGCTGGTGGTGAATGGTGCCTTCAAGGCCGAGAGCGTGATCCTCGATGCCGAAATCGCGCCGACCTTCGGGCTGGTCGAATTCCAAGACGCAGGCTTGCTTCGGACGGATTTGACCCTTCGGCGCGCCATCGGGCGGTATCGTGAACCGTCCTTTGCTGGGCTTACCGGCTTGAGCGGTAGCCCCGTTTTCAACCGGACGCAGGGTCGCCTGGCCGGAGTGATGGCGAGGGGCGGCCTGAACGGTAACGAGGCGACGATGTACTACATCGATGTCGTCCACCTCGAGAACGTGCTGACGGCCATCGTCTCGGGCACCGCCCGGGTCAGCTACACAGTCCACGCCTCGCTCTGAAGCTTCAATCCGGCTGCGACCTCCCGGCGATCGGGCGGTCTGTGCGCGGCCGCGCTCAGACCAGCCGCGTAACGCCAGTCGCTGGATCCATTGACTTCCGGCGCGAACGCGTATCTTACGTACACCCATACGTAATATACGGCGAGAGGACAGATGCCCCCTAAGTCAGAGCGTTTTGAACTCCGATTGGACCAAGACATCCTGGAACGTGTGGACGCGTGGCGCCGCGAGCAGCACGAGCTGCCGTCGCGCGCGGAAGCGATCCGGCGGCTCGTGGAAAGCGGGCTCAGCGGCGCCGCGACGTCGGGGCGCATCGACCTTTCGAATGCTGAGAAGCTGATGCTGTACCTGCTGTGCGACATTCACCAGAAGGTGGAAGCCGATCGCGAGCTTGATCCGGCCTTCATCCGGCGGGCGCTTCTCTACGGGCACACCTGGGGTCTGGAGATGGCGTATTCGAACTACTTCCCCACGGTGGGCGACAATCGCGACATCAAGGACGAGGTGGTCGATATCCTCGACATGTTCAGGTTCATCGAGGGTGCCGTCGATCGGATGAGCGCGGCCGACAAGGCCAAGCTGGAGACGGCCATCGGTTACCTGGACCTCGCGCGGTTCACCGGTTTCGATGGCAACCACGAAGGTCCCCACGCGAGTGTCATGGCGTTCCTGGTCGAGGATATGGACCGCTTCGAACGCTTCAAAGACCGGGCGCACCTCGACTCGCATTCCGCCCGTCTGACGCGCTATCGCCGCATGCTGTCGGCGTTCACTCCGATGCGGCCCCGGCTGGCCGGGCGCGAACTGAACCTCGCGGAGATCACGGAGATCGTCGAGGCGCGCGGCGCGCGGTCGGCGGCAGGCCGCGGTGCCGACGCCTAGACAGGATCTGGTCATGGAATCCCGGGAGTCCGCCGAGTCCATTCGTCGGGAAGATTACTACCAGCACATCGACATGGGGTTCCTGAACCGCCGGCTGTGCCTGTCCGCGCTGCCCACGCCCATTCGAGAACTCTATCTTCGCAATGCGATGCCCGGCAGTGACCACTTCACGGTACTGGCCAACGACCATCTGCTCGTCAGGGTCCTGCTGGATCTGTGCGACGAGTTGAAGGCCCCGACGCTTCTTGCGGCCCTGGCCCAGGACGAACCCCGCCTTCTGTTCCGCAGCACCGAGCGCCTAGCGCCGTGTCCCGACATCTATGATGCGCCCCGCGTTCGCCACGCTGTGAGGCTCGGGCTCGATTTCGGCAAGCCCGTCGAGATCGCCTACCACACCGAGCATCTCGTCAGTTCGACGGGCAAGATGACGCTCTCGGAGGGTTCCGATCGCGGGTATGTCCAAGCAATCGTCGGGCTGCTGCACAATCGCGACGATACGTTCGAGATCGAGCCGCTGGTCATCGGTGCGCCGACCCTGGACCACCCGCGCAACCAAGGCAGCTACATGCTCGCCTGGGCGGGTCAGGACTATGGTGAACTCCTGCCGGAGGACATCGAGCAGTTCGAGAAAATGGCTGACGTCCGCGTCGAAGAAGCGCGCGAGTGGATGGATGTGATGTCCAGCCTCCCGGAAGCCTTTGTGAAAGACGCGATCGCGACGCTTTTGGCCGAACCGTGGAAGAAGGATTGGGGTGGCGAGGCCAACGACCATTTCTCGGCCAACGTCAGCGTGGCCGGCCGGCGAAAGACCGCCGCCTTCCTTCTGAAGGGGCCGACCAGGTTCCGCGAGATGACGCTTGAGATGTGCGGCGCCCGTGCGGACCAGATCTATCGGCTCACCAACTCCGGCGCCGACATCTCCATCGTCCAGCACGCGCACCTGATTGGTGAGGCCGTTCGGGGGACCCTGCGGGCGCTCACCGTCTATCCCGGCCGGCCTCGACGCTTCTGCCTGATCGACGGCCAAGCGACCTATCGAATCCTCAAAGCGTATGGCCTCCTGCCGAATGCATAGTCGGTCTAGCCGCTTCGCGTCGCGTCGCGTCGCATCGAGAGACGGCCCGCCATGCGGATCGGGGTGGGGCGCCAGGATGTTCTCGGAGGCGGAGCTCGACGACCTGTACGAGGGCCTTGCCGACGCGCGAGGCCAGTTTACCGCGATGCGCGAGCGATGCGTACTGCAGGCGTTCAAGACCCCGGGCGGGCGGGAGCATGCGACGCACGGTTTGGCCCGGCGCATCGAGACCCTGTTCCGTTGCACCGACCGGGTCTTCACGCTCCTGCCCCCAGAGATGACCGAGATCCCTGATCGCGATGTGACGCACGACGCCACCGTGAACATCCAGGCCTTCGTCATGAACGCGTTCGGCTGCTGCGAGAACTTGGCCTGGATCTGGGTGTACGAGTGCGATGTTCGGCGGGCCAACGGACAGCCCCTCGCGCCGACCCGCGTCGGTCTGGGCCAGAGCTATCCGGAAGTACAAGCGTCGTTCTCCGACGCCTTTCGCGCCTACCTCGGCACGCGCGACGCTTGGTTCGCCAACCTGAAGGAATTCCGGGATGCGCTCGCCCATCGCATCCCCCTCTACATCCCGCCCTTCATGATCGATCCGGCGGATGCGGAGCATTACGCCCAGCTCGAGGCCGATGAGGGCGCCGCGCTGAAGGCGCAGGACTTCGAGGGCTATGCGCAACTAAGAGCGCAGAAGGCCGTCTTGACCCACTTCAAACCCTTGATGGCGCACTCGCTGACCGGACAGGGCCGGGTGATCGCGTTCCACGCTCAACTCCTCGCCGACTTCAGCACGATCGACGAGATGTCGAACCGACTGCTCGACGAACTGCTGGCCAGACCGTAACGGCCAACGTGGTCGCAAAGCGAAGCGTCAGTCCTTTGCGACTGGCGCTGCCTTGGTGTTGGCGAGGTACTCCGTGTGGATCTGTTCCATGGTCCGAAAATCGCCAGGGAAGACGCTGTTCACCTCGCGGACCGGGACGCGAAGGTAGATGTCCCGGAACTCCTTGAGCCCGAACTGGCCAAAGAAGGTGATGTCTTTCAGTTGGCCGTCCAGCGGGCGGCTGTCGAGGCACATCAGATAGCCGAAGGGCGGGAACGCGATCTCCGCGAAGACCGCATTGCCGCCGCCCAGAGTCATGAGGCCGGATACGCCCGATTGCCGGGTGGCGCGTGAGTCAGGGCCCACAAAGTAGCAGTAGATGCCGAGGCGATCTGGAACGCCGCTCTGGCGGGGATTGAGCAACCACTGCCGCAGCTCCGGATATGCGTCCATGAACTTCGGTCCGCAAGCGCTCGCGAACATCGCAACGATCTGTTTCAGGACCGGAAGGGGCGTAATCATGAACGGAAGCCGGAGGGAGGAACCGGACCCCACGGCTCCAAGGTGGCGCATTCCGGCATATGCCCAAGTGACATACTGAGCACCGTACCAATGGCCCGTGTTGCTGTTGCATCGCCCGCACAGGGTGTAAGCGCCGGCGCCGCGTTGCTGGAACTTGCCGCCGCGCGGATTCTCGAAGCTCTCCCAGTCGGTGTTGCTCAACAGGCGTTGGATATCGGCCAGCTTCATACGCTGGTCGTTGAAGGCCGCCTCTGGCGGGATGTGCTCAAAGGTGAGCGGACCGTAGGTCCCGCAGATGCAGCAATGTCCTTGCGGCGCAGCCATGACGGCAATGTAGGGTCGAACCGACGGCAGCGCCCGCAAGGCTAGGCTTGGCGCCCACGAGATGACGTTCCGAACTTCAGCTTAGAGTCAAACCGCGTCACTACGCGGAGCCGGCAGGGCGGAACGTCGGTCGTGCTCATACTTGGCGGTGTCGCTCTGGAGGGTCAGCGTCTTCCAGCGCCTGAGCGTCACGGTCGATTGGGCGCCGCTGAGGCGCGATCCAGCGCCTGGACGCCACCCCCGCCGAGGCTTGTGATACCTCTAGCGGCGGCCTTTGCTGGGGCGTTGCGTCAAGGCCGATCCCGCTGCGCTCTTGGCCGCCTTCGAAGCGGTTGGGCTCGAGAGCACTTTCGCGGCTTTGGACGCGGCCGCCTTGCCGGTGACCTCCGTGCTGCCCCGCTGGGTCAGCGCCGAGCCGGCAGCGCTCTTCGCCGCCGGGGTGGATTTGGGGTTGCTCAGCACCTTCGCGGCAGCGGTAGCTGCTTTCCGACTGGTCTTCTCGTTGGCCATGTTCGCCCTCCCGGCCGGGACCAAAGCCAGAACATGGTGAGGCTTGCTCGGCGTCGCAAGCGTTGCGCCGCTGGCGCGGGAGGAGACCCGCTGCGTCAGGACCGAAGCCGCCGCGGACTTGGCCGACTTCGAGGCTTTCGGGCTACTCAGCACGCGCCCGGCGACGCTCTTGAGCCCGGCGGAAGGACTCTTGCTAACCTCCAGGACGGAACGCTGGCTCGACACCTCGGCCACGCGCTTCGACTGCTGCTTGAGCCAAGCGACCCTGGATGGCGTCAAGGGACGGCTCACGACCAAGGATTTGCCCCTCGACGTCGGTGAGGCACTCGAGCCCGTGGCCAAGCTGCTCCTGCCAGAACTGTTCGAGGGCTTCCCCATGCTTTTCCCTTAGCACGGCCAGGGTTTCAGGTCTGAGCGCAATCTGGTGTGCGTCGCGGCTCTGCGTAAGGGTGGTCATCGCAAGCACGTGGCCGCCATTCTGTTCGACATAGCCCTTCAGGTTCGCCAGCGTCCCGCCGACGCCGACGTGGCCATCGACCAGGACGTACTGGGCGCCGGGCTGAACCACGCCCTCGAACGTCGCCGGCGTCACGAGGCGATTGAACGCCGGCGCCCGGGTGTGGCCGACCGTGTTGCTCTGCACGATCTCGCCGACGCTCACCGGGAGGTCGAGTTCGCGGGACAGCACCTGGGCCATCGCATCAGGAATAGCGTTGAAGCCCGTCGTTTCTTCAGCCGTGATCGGCAGGAGGATGGCGGGCCGTCCCGCCAATATGGCCTGCAAGGCCTCAGCGCCCGCGTCGGAGAGCAGGTCCACCGCCAGGGTCAGGGCCGCCTCCGCGTCCCCCGCCTTCGCCGCGCGATACTCGGGGTGGTGGTCGCGCAAGGCGGTCTGCGTGTGCACGACGACCGCCGGGAAGCCGGCGGGCCAGGGTGTCCGTGGCGGGAGGAGAAGCGCCGGTGCGGCGACGGGCATGCAAACTGCTCATACGGGGCTTCGAGACGAGCCCGGGGTCGCCGTCAGGCCTAAAGCACAGGGCTCCCGCGTCAACTCAGCCGGGCGCTTGCACCCGCGGCGCGGCGGCTTCTATGTGCTCAGGGACCGCAGGGTTGGTCGCGACGCTGTCGAGGATCTTGTGCCGAATGCCCATCCCGCAGCCCATTGACCCTCGCCTCCTGGCCGCCGAGATCGACGCCAGCGTGGCGGAGTTCAACCGGCTCGTGGCGCTGGCCTGCGCCCATCACATCGGCGTCGTCGCCGAACTCAAGGTCCAGGTCCAGGGCGATGGTCCGGATCGTCCTGTGCTGGGGTGCAGGTGATCGCCCCGCTCTGAGCTCAATGCACCTTCAGGTCGCGAGGCTTGCCCAGGCGGGTCTCGAGCTCCCGTCGCAGGGCCTCGACCTCGGCGTCCAGGCGGCGGAGCGTCTCGGCGTCGGCCGTCCGCGCCGCCGTGAGCAGCGCCAGGCAGCGATCGACGATCGCGCGCGCGGCCGGATTGCCGCGGACCTGCACGCGCAGGTCGACGAAGTAGAGCAGCGCCTGGTCGAGCGACATCGTCATGCGCCTCCATGGAACAGCGATCCCTGGCTCGCAAGTTGGTTCGACGCGACCCGGCTGTCGGAGGTCGGAAGGAGGGCGGCGCCGGCGGACGTTGCTGTAAGGGAGGCTCACGATGTCGGCACGATCGCGGGGCGCGTCCAGCCTGCTGCCCCTGGCCCGCGCTTTCGGCGGCGACGTCTACGCCGGCGGGCGCCGGGCGCTGCTGCCAGCGCCCGGCCACAGCGCTGCCGACCGCTCCGTCTCCCTGTGGCTGCGCGCGGGGCGCGTCGTCGTGCACAGCTTCGGCGCGGGCGACTGGCGCGAGGTGCTGGACGACCTGCGCGCGCGGG
>FWWL01003659.1_pt1 | contig 24329 bp, 19 predicted proteins | sample 2228331 | NCBI WGS metagenome assembly FWWL01 (sample SAMEA103939775, study PRJEB20133) | metagenome | reverse complement strand
GACAAACTTATCTTCAATGCTTTCTCTTCAATTTTTTCCAATACCTTTTCATAACTTTTCTGATTAATTTTTTCTTGCTTTTTTGTATTACTTTCTTTTTCTTTTTCTTGTATTTCATAGACGCTGAATTCTTCCTTAGTAAGTTCTCTATATTGGAAGTGAATGAGTAATGTTTCATTTTCAATCCTTAATGGTTTTTCATCATCAAGCACAAAAAATCTTTCCTTTGTTGCTTTGTTTGAACCTAACTCTTCCCTTGCTTCTACTGTGCGTAGTATAACCTTGTAATCTTTTACTTTAAAGGTGTAATCTTGGAAGAGAAGTCCTGATTTGCCCAGGAGAGTTTTATCTCTTCTCCATTGTAAGGAATAGCATACTTGTGCCCTTTTATAGAGTAGCGGTATTGTGGAATAAAATCGCCCTCTTCGTAGTATCGTGAGAAGAAGTTATAAAGGTCGTTAAAGACTTGTGCTTTTATTTGGTCTATTGTTTCTACTTCAGCCTTTTGTTCTTTTAATGAAAGAAAATCTTTAGCTACGGGTGTGTTTTTAAATTCTTCTTTTATCTCTCCTGTAGGAGTAAAAGCCTGTTCTCCTAAGACTTCTATAACCTTCCGTTTAGCTTCTTCGAATCTCTGATTTACATTGGTTAACCTTTCATCTTTATATTTGGCGAAGGCAGATTCAACTTTTTCCTTTAGGTCTTTATTGATAAAATCCTCTATCTTATTCCGTTTATAATTTAGAATGCGATAAATACCGAAGTCTAAATCGGCTGCATCAAACTGAAAGACTTTTTTTATTAAATTTTGGAATTTTTCAATATTTTCATTTTTGATAATATCCATCATGAATTATTAACCTCCATTGTCTGCATTATTTCTTATAGCAAAGACTTATACACACTTGAACACTTCATATACACATGTTTTTTATTTTAATTAATATTTTAATTTATTTTTGCTTTTTGTGTATGATCAAAAAGTAGGATAAGGAAGACAAGATTGGGAAATCATATGTTTTGGGAAAGCATATGTTTGGGAGCCATGTTTGTGAAGCCATATGCTTTTCCGCATAAATTGAAATAGATTTTGCAATTAGGCTTCAATGGGAAATCAGATGTCAAAAACTATTTACTAAGTGATGTGCTTGTTGGGAAATGTCCTAAAGTTTTAAAGGGAAATTTCCTATTTTTAATGGATCTTTTTTTATAGCTTGATAGATTGTTGGGGTATATCTTAAAAATAGAGATGAGGAAAGAAAGGACAGGGGAGAGTAAAAGAGCAAAGGGGTAAAATAGCAAAGAAGAAAGGGTAGAACAAAGGAAGAAAGATTTGCTGGCAAAACTGTGAAAATCAATAAAAAATGTGAAAGAACAATTTGGTAAAGGATGAAGTAAATTTATTTTGAGGAGGTTATTTTGTCATGACTGGGAAGACTGAGATACTTGAATCTGCATTGAAGGATCTTGAGAAGGACTTTGGTAAAGGTGTTGTGATGAGGCTTGGAGAGAAGGGGGAGCTACGCGTTCCTGTTTTCTCATCTGGCTCGCTTGCTATAGATATAGCTGTAGGTTGCGGGGGTTATCCGCGTGGTAGGTTTGTGGAGATTTTTGGTCCTGAATCTACAGGAAAAACAACAATAACACTTCACGCTATTGCCTCTGTTCAAAGTAGGGGTGGAGTTGTTGTATTCATAGATGCTGAGCATGCTCTTGACCCTTCATATGCGAGGAACCTTGGTATTGATGTGAGCTCGCTTCTGATATCTCAACCTGACTACGGTGAGCAGGCCCTTGAAATAGCGGAGAGGCTTGCTTCTTCGGGAGCAGTTGACCTTATAGTATTGGACTCGGTAGCCGCGCTTGTTCCGAAAGCTGAGATAGAAGGAGAGATGGGAGATATGCAGATAGGTCTTCAAGCTCGCCTTATGTCGCAGGCTCTCAGGAAGCTCGTTTCAACCATAGGGAGAACGCAGACAACAATGATATTCACAAATCAGCTCAGGCAAAAAGTAGGTGTTATGTTCGGTTCTCCTGAGACAACAACAGGAGGGGTTGCTCTCAAGTTCTATGCTTCGCTCAGGCTTGATCTCAGAAGGGTAGATGTTATAAAGGATGAAAACGAAGCAATAGGTTCGCGTGTGAGGATAAAGGTTGTGAAAAACAAGGTTGCTCCCCCTTTCAAGGAGGCTGAGGTGGATATAATCTACGGCAAGGGAATATCTTATGAGGGAGAGCTTGTTGACCTCGGAACACAATTCGGTATCATCAAGAAGTCAGGAGCGTGGTATAGTTATGGAGATATAAAGTTAGGACAGGGTAGAGAACAAGCCAAGTCTTTCCTTATTGAGAATAGAGATATAGCACGTGAAATTGAGCTTGCAATAAGGAGGTCCGCAGGAGTGCAAACCGATGATATTGTATTTGATAAAATATGGAAGGCACGAGATGAGCTCGGATTGAAAGACACAATTAGGGCAAATGAGCAAGAGGGAAAGGTAGACGAAGAACAACTCTATGAGAGCGAAGATGAAACAAGAACAACTAAAAAGAGGGGTAAGGCGAGCTAACTATGTAAACTATAACTATGCAAGATAACTATTAATCATTTGTATATGTAAGCTTGCCGGTAGAAAGGCTAATAAAAACCTAATAAAAACAAAAAGCAAAAAGAATAAAGAGCAGAGAAGTGGGATTGATAATAGGAGGGATAATAGGAAGGGGTAATAGGACGGAAGATAAAAGGTTTGTATAGATGAGGCTGAGGAGTCGGGATGTTCGTGAAAGGGGTCGGGATGTTTGTGAAGTAGTGTTGTGCAATGGTGGAGTTAAGATGGTTATGGTGGAAGTAGGATGGTTAAAGCAGGGGGCTGGAATATGAATGTAAAAAATTAGAGGTGCGTAGTGCGTGAGGTAAGAAAGGTGAACGGGAGGTAAGAGAGATGAACAGTAAGGGAGGTGAACGGTGAGAGGGGTGAAAGGTAAGGGAGGTGAACAGTAAGAGGTGAGGTATGAGATAATGTAGAGTAAGGCTTGTTCTGAGATGCTGAAGGGTGGTAAGGGGTTGAGGGAGATAGGTATAAATAGTATAAGATAGTGTAGGTAGGATAGTATAGGTAGGATAGTGTAGAGCAAGACTTGTTGAGTTTTCAAATGGGTTATGGCGAAGCACGGTGAGGTATGAGATAGTGTGAAGTAGGGGGTTATAAAGTAGGGGGTTATAGATCATGGAGGTAATAGAGTGCGGGAGGTAAGAGTGCGGGAGGTAATAGAGCATGCAGAGGAAACCCGCTGTTGCTGGACTTTTTTATCCTTCAGAACCAGATAAGCTCAGAGATAACGTAATAGAGCTACTCTCCGGGGGTGGACTTTCAGGTGGGGATATTGATGCTTTTGCTGTTGTATCTCCGCATGCGGGGTATATATATTCCGGGCGGGTTGCCGGGAAGGTTTTCGCACATGTGAGGGTGAAAGACAGGGTTGTAATATTGTGTCCGAACCATACGGGATATTACACTGATGTTTCTGTTTTCCCACCTGGCGGGGAGTGGATTTTTCCCGGTTTTTCTGTTTCGATAGACGATGAGGTGTCAAGCTTTCTTGCGAGGAGGTTTCAAGCTGACACAGGTGCGCACATGAGAGAGCATTCAGCGGAGGTCATAGTGCCATTCCTCTATTACAAAAATCCTCAGGTCAAAATATCTGTTGTATGTATAAGGACGCTTGATAAAGATATACTTTTTGAATTGGGAAAAGCTCTTTTTGATATAAGAAAGGAATTTGATGTTCTTTTTGTTGCATCTTCCGATATGAACCACTACGAACCTGACGACATATCAAGGAATAAGGATAAAAAGGCTATAGACAGGATAGTTGATATTGACCCAGACGGACTCATTGATATTGTTTTTAGGGAGGATATAAGCATGTGTGGAGTTGCTCCTGTCACTGCTTTGCTTTTTTCTGCAAAGTTGTGGGGTGTGAAGAATGCAGAGCTTATTGCTTATTCAAACTCGGGTGAGGTTAGCGGGGATTTTACCTCTGTTGTTGGGTATGCGGGTATAATAATCAAATAATCAAATAATCAGATGAGGGGGGGGTTTTTATGAGGAAATCTTTTCCTTCTGGCATATTTTTTTCTTTTTTTTTATGTGAGGTCTTATCTTACAGCACTTTCCATATCTGCATCTGCTCTACGCGCTGAAAGGATAAGGATAAATACCATATCTTCGAACCTTGCAAACATACATACGACGCGAACCCCTGAAGGGCGTCCATACACCCGCAAGGAGGTTATATTCAGAGCTGAACCTGTTTATGATGACTTTGGTTTAGACAAAACAATAAACCTGAAACCCCTTGTCTTTCATCTTTTTTATCTCCCAGATTTCATCAGGGAAAGGATTCAGGTTCAGCTACCTGATACGAAGATACCAGTTGATTTTATATTCTCTCGTGTCGATGTTGATGGAGTCGTTGATGACCCACGTCCCCCCATAAAAAAATATGAGCCACATCATCCTGACGCGGATGAAGAAGGATATGTTGCCTATCCGAATATAAATCCTATTGAGGAGATGGTCAATCTTATATCTGCGCAGAGAGCTTTTGAAGCAAATGTTACTGCTATAAATGCTACACGACAGATAGCTAATTTTGCACTTGAAATAGGAACGAGAGCATAATGTAATTTTTAATATTTTTGTTTAATTTTTTTATTATGGATGTGAAAAAAATAAAGGAGTTATCAGAGGCTCTTAACTCTGTTTCTTTGAAGATAAAAGATGTAAAGGGAAATTTCGATGAGGTTCTCCAAAACGAGCTACATAAAATGAAGGCTGATAAAGTTGATAGTTCAAGAAAACAAGAATTTTTCGCTTTCTCTGAGGGTATAAGAAGAATAATCTTCACTGATGAGGAAAACATAGATGTAGATAATAAAAATAATAAATAAAAGGTAAGAGGTGAAAATGTTAATGAAAGAGGGAATGTGAAGATATTGATGAAAAATTGTAAAATTTATCATTATGAAAGTAGAGCAGAAAGGATTTATTCCTGATATTCCTGATCGGTCAATCATTGATGAGATTTTTCGTCGGAGTGTTCAGGAGATAGAGAGAGGGTCAGAGAGGGGTAGGGTGAGTGGCGGGAGAAGTAGCATTGGAAGAGTTGATGGGGAAGGGTTTCTTTCAGATTTTATGAAGGCTCTTGAGGTGGTAAAGGATGCTCAAGAGGAAGCCAAACGTATGTCAATTAAGATGGTTCTTGGTGAGGTGGAGGATATACATGATGTTATGATATCGAGGCAGAAAGCGGAGACACTTTTTCAGCTTTTCATTGAGTTCCGAAATAGGGCGGTTCAAGCTTTTGAGAACATAATGAGAATGCAATTTTAATGATGAGGGGTCAGGATATAGTAGGTCAGCTGACAAACTTTATAAGAAGAACTCCTTTGCCTGTGCTCATAGGTGTAGCTTCACTTTTTTTCCTTCTTGGGGTTTTTGTTCTGGTGTATCAATTTGTGGGTAGAGAAAAGAAAGAGATTAAGTGGGGTGTTCTTTACACAGACTTGAAACCGACTGACCTTTCAAAGATAGTTGATGAGCTTGAGAGAATGGGAGTTCCGTTTCGTGTTTCTGATACATCAGATACCATATTTGTTCCGCAGGAGCTTGTGGCTAATATAAGGAATTCTTTAGCTGTCAAAGGTCTTCCTGAGGAGAGAGCAGGTCTTGAAATCTTTGAGAGACCGAGGTTTGGTCTTACTGAGTTTATGCAGAGGATAAATTATCAGAGAGCCATTCAGGGTGAGCTTGAGCGCACCATAATGAAGATAGATTGTGTTGAAAATGCACGCGTGCATATAGTGGTGCCGGAGCGTAAGCTTTTTACTGAGCAAGAAAAGGAACCGACCGCCTCGGTTATGCTATGGATCACCCCGGGTTGTAGTATGCCGCCCGGTTCAATAAAGGGAATCGTTCATCTTGTATCGTTTGCGTTGGAAGGATTGAAGCCTGAGAACGTCACAGTTGTTGACCAAAGAGGGCGAATACTGAGTAGAAGGGAAAACGAAGAGAACGAAATTACTATGATGGAAGCAACTGCCTCCCAGATAGAGCTTAAGAAGAATTTTGAAAGATCTCTTGAACAAAAGCTCGCGGAGCTTATTGGCAAGAGCGTAGGGGATGGAAGGGTTGCTGTGAAAGTTGATGCTGAGCTTGATTTTACAAAGGTAAAGCGTGTTTCTGAAAGATATGACCCTTTTGAAACCGCTGTCAGGAGCGAACAAACAACAAGAGAAACCTTCAGGGGAGTTGGTGCTGTTCCTGTTGGACCTCCGGGAGTGCGTGAGAACGTCCCCCCAGATATAGGTATAGAACCTCTGCCCGGCAAATCTGAGTATGAGAAGGAAGAAAGAATTAGAAATTATGAGATATCCAAGGTAGTTGAGCATGTTGAAGAAGAGGTAGGCGATATCAAGAGAATTTCCGTTGCTGTTATGGTGGATGGACAATATCAGGTTGAGTGGCAAGACGGCAAACCCTTTGTCAGATTTGTTCCTCTTCCTGATGAACAGCTTGATAAAATACGTTCTTTCGTGGTGGCTTCTGTTGGGCTTAATCCTCAGAGGGGTGATCAGGTGTCTGTTGTTTCTGTTCCTTTTGAGGCGTCAATGAGGTATGCGGAGCGCCTTGCTATGTTCCAACTCAGTGAGACCGCTCGGGAAAGGGCAAGTATGTATAAATGGCTTGCTATAGCGGCGATAGGATTTTTCATATCACTTTACCTCATTTTCAAAAAGCTTTTTGAAAGAAGGGTGCCTCAGGAGGTTGAAGTTGTCATACCTAAGTTTGAGAAGTTACCTCCTGAGAGGGTTGAAATTCCAGTTACAGTTGAGGTTTCTCCTCCTCCGCCTCCGCCCGAGGTTGTGGTTTCTCCTCCACCTGAAATCAGAATTGAACAATTAGTTCCTCCGCCACCTCCTCCACCTGTAGCGCCCCCTCCACCTGTAGTGCCCCCTCCACCTGTAGCGCCACCGCCTCCCCCGGAGGAGATGAAACCGCCCCCTCCACCCGAGGAAGTTATCGTTGAAGAGATCCCCGCAGAGGAGATAAAACCACCCGAAGCACGCGTAGAGATTAAACTTCCTACTTTTGAGCTACCCGAGATTGAAGTCGCAGCACCGCCACCTATACCTGAGGAAGATATTGAAAGTCTTGTCAGAACAGCACAGGATCTGGTTTCAGAAAACGTTAATCTCACTCTCTCCATAATAAGGAAGTGGCTTTCTGAAAGGTGAGTGCGATTGGCTTTATGGTAATCAACTCTTTATGGTATATCAACTCCACCTTTTGATAGAGGATTACACCTTATTATCCTCCAGATTATTTTCAGAATGTTTTGTGGAAATGGATATTTTTCAGCACAGCTGAGCGCATATTCTGAGCACGATGGCCAGAACCTGCAAGATGGAGGTATAGGAATTGCCCTCCACGTAATCACAAAAATTCGTATAAGCAAAGCAGATACGCGATTTACGAAATTTCTGAACATATTTAGGAATAAATATATTTTTTTGGATATAGATATATTTTTATTTTAGCGATAATTGAAAACGCCAAAAAATGTAAAAAAAAATATATATGTTGACTAATATCTTCCCAAAACCTACTTTTTTCTTTCCCTTTTTCTTTTCTTTCTTTCTTCCTCTCTTTTTTCTCTTGTTCAGAGTATCTTTAGCGATTAATTTGTCATTTTCTGTCAGAGATGTAAAACCAATTTTCAATATTGGGAAAATTGTTGCTACGAATCTTGATGGCTTTATTGAATGCAAAATATATGCTCTTTCCGGTCTTGCGATTGATAATACACCGTGTCATCAGATGCTTTATGAGTATGCCTTTATTTTTGTTTTGAGGAGGAGATTTGAAGAAATTATGGGAACTGATGACATCCTTGCTGAGATTTTCCTTGAATTACATGAAGGTAAAATAAAAACTTTCTTCCCTTTCCCTATATCTCGTGTTATTTCCGACAATGAACTTATCTCCTTGGGTTTGTCTTCTCAGGAGATTGAGGATAGAACGAAAAAGATATATGTGTTTACTTTGAAGCTCAAAAAAAACTTTTTTATAGACCACAATGCGCTCTTGCGGGAGGTGAAAAAAATAGTAAGTAGTGTGGGGATAGGTGTTAATAGGGGAGAAGCAGGTGTTAGTGTGAGAGCAACAGGTAGTAATTCGGAAAAAATTGGTAGTAGGGCGGGTGATGATATGGTAGAAGAAAGAATGATAAGGGATTTTATATCTACGGTTATTCCTGAGCTCAAACTTTGAACAAATTTACCTCAGAACAAACACCTTGTCTTTATCTTTTTTTAAAATTAAAGTATGGCAAAAGCGGTTTTTAGTTCTGTGGTTCTACTTTCTTTTCTACTCGGTTTTCTTTCATGTGCGCGTTATAGGGAAAGGGAATATAGGTTAAAGGGGCCTGTTCAGGTTTTTATAGATAGGTGTGGTGTTCCACACATATTTGCTGAAGATGATGAAGATGCTTTCTATGTTTTTGGCTATATTCAAGCTCACTTTCGTCTTTTCAATATGGATATGGCCAGGAGGTATGCGACGGGACGCTTAGCCGAAATCTTCCCCGATCTACTGACCTCTGATATATTCCAGAGATTACTTGGCTCAAAAGCGATGGCTGAACTAACTGACAAATCTTTTGAAAAATCAGGAATTTACAGAAAAGTCAAGATTTTTATTCAAGGTGTAAACAGATACATTGAAGATGCGAAGGCAGGTAGGAGATGGGTTAATGAACTGGAAGCCAGAATACCCCCGCAGTATAAAATGCTCGGAATTGAACCTTCTCCATTTTTGCCCCGTGATATTATTGCTATAGCAAAGACACGTTCTTTCGATCTTTCGGGCGGTGGATTGCTGGACCTTGCAATGGCAATAACAAAAATTATTTTAGGTGAAGATTTTGAGAAGAAATTTTCTATATCTGGGATTGAGGAGGTGAGCATAGTGGCGGACTTTCCAAAAACAAGGATATCTCCTTTTTCCTCCTCTTCCTCCTCTTCTTCGCTTTTTTCTCATTTTCGTTCGATATTGCCTCTCAATTCAAATAATTTTGTAGTATCTGGAAAAATAACGAAGCCCGGCTACCCTATACTTGAAAATGATCCGCATCTAGGAGTTGAGAGCCCATCTACATTCTTCCCTTTTCAGATCAAAACTCCTCAGTACTCTATAAAAGGATTGACTTTTCCTTTCGTCCCTTTTGCTCTTGTTGGAGCGAGTGATAATATATGCTGGGGAGTGACAACAACACTTATAGATACCATAGATATAGTTTTCACTACCATAAAAGAAGATGGTGAAGGAAGGTATTATGTCATGTGGGGCGGAAGGTGGGTTGAGTCCGAAGTTATAGAGGATGAAGTGTTTTTCAAGACCCAAGATGGATTTAAATCTGAGAAGATCAAGTTTCTGTATGTTCCTAACATAGGAATTGTGGTAGACCATGGCAAGCTTGAAGGTTTTTCATCCTTGCTGAAATATGTTTTTAACATTTCGGGTCCGCTCGGAGATAAGGTGATAAACATATTGAAAAGAGTTTTAGTGATGGATGAGAAAATTGATGAACCTGAGTCTATGGTTATTTTGCTTGCGTGGCCAGGATACAAGCCAACGAGTGAGTCCGGAGCTTTTTATCTTTTTGGTAATGTTCAGGATATTTTTGATGCGATGCGAAGTATTTTTTTATTTCAGGTGGGAATTCAAAATTTTATATTTGCGGATATAAAGGGAAATATAGGATATTTTCCTCATGGTGAAATCCCTTTGCGGCCTTTTGGTGTGAAACCATATTTGCCATCATCGGATATCTTCTGGAACGGTTTTCTACCACCTGATTTCATCCCTCGGGCGATAAATCCTGAAAGGGGATATATTGTTACTGCAAACAATGATATAGTTGGGCAGGTTTTTGACGATGACCCTATGAACGAAAGATTCTATATCGGTGCAGGATATGATATTGGGTTCAGGGCAAAAAGAATAACAGACCTCATAGAGAAGACCAGGGGTTATATAGATAGAATTACATCTGCATATATAGTGAATGATATCCACTCTATTGCTGCTGAACGTTTTTTGGATTTATTTTTTAAGTTTGTGTCGGAAAAGGATATAGATGAATTTCCATCTCCCGATAAGGATATAATGAAGTTTATATTCAATTCTCTGAAAGAATGGGATTTTGAGATGGATGTGAATAAACCTCAACCGCTTTATTTTGAGATGCTCTTTCAGATGAGTATGGCTAATTTGATCTGGTATAACTTTATAAATGGTTTCCTCACGCAGGCTATAAAAGAAATTTTAACAAGAGCTATTTCGGGTACGGAATATGAAAATCTTAAGGATTTGATTATTGCCTTCATTCCCGATCTTGCTGAGTTATTTTTTTCTCTGTTTTCTGATGAACAACTCAGTTTCAGGTCGAGCTATCCTATTCTCTCTGGTGAGAAAGGAGAAATTTGCGTTGATGTTGGTGGAAATGTCGGCAATGGTGAGGAACAAGACTCTTATGATGAAAGAAGGATTTTCTTGGGAGAAGATTTATGTCCTCGCAACGAATTTTTAAACGCACTCTCTAAGACTGCATCTTATCTTCTCAAACATTCTTCAAATTGTGTTCTTTCCGATGGGCAAGAAAACTGCCTGAGATATATGTGTGATGGTGGGAAGGTTGAGAATTGTAAGCTTGGTGATTTTGCTGCAAAGCGATTTCACTATATTATTGGTTTCCCAGGATCTGATAAATTTGAACCGAGGGATTTGGTGCGAAATTCGCTTTATTTTAGAAAAAGTGGTGGTTCTCTCCTTGTTTATGCAGCAGACATAAATATGGTTGAACTCTCTCAAGCGGGTGACGGTGGGACAGGAGATGGGACCGAGGGTGGGACCAGTGTCAAAGCGCCTATTTTTCTGGTGCCAGACAAGGATAAAGAATTTGTTGCGTTTGAGCATGGAGGGGGTGGGCAGACGATGAAATTCATATGTGAGGCTACCCCAACAGGTACACGTGTTTGGTATGTTATCCCGGGTGGTCCTGCTGATGACCCAGGATCCCCTTATTTTGCCAATATGATTGATGCATGGGCTTGCGCTCATGAGTGGCTCAAAGGAGTTCAAGATGGGTGGTGCTCAATACCAGATGATTTTGCTTCTTGGGCAGATACTCAGGAGGAAAGGTTTAACCTTATTTTCTCTACAATTGAAGATGACTTAAACAAACTTCTTGATGGGAATTATCATACATCCCCCCTCTGTAGAGGAAGCGAAAAATACATCGTATTTCGCTAAAAATTTCTTCTCCCCAGTAAAATTAGTAAATATGCTTGTTGGAAGTGAGGATAAGGAGCTGAGGAGGAAGAGGATATTGAATATAATTCAGGCGGATTTCCCTTTTGAGTGGCGCCCATTCAAAAAAATAGGAGAGATCGTCGGACTTGATGAAGATGAGGTTATATCCGTTGTGAGGGAATACTTTGAAGAAAGGATTATAAGGCAGATATGTGCAATTTTTGACACAAGGTCGCTTGGTTATAAATCAATGCTTGTTGCAGCTCGAGTAAGAAAGGAAAAGGAAGATTTTTCAGCACGTGTTATAAACTCTCACCCGGGTGTAAGTCATAATTATAGAAGGAACCATGAATTTAACATATGGTTCACAATAGCTGTGCCCCCAAACTCAAAGATAGGACTTGAGAAGACGGTCAAAATCCTTGAGAAGATAAGTGGTTCGGATGAGATGATAATGCTACCGACAATAAAACTTTACAAAATAGGTGTTGTTCTTGATATGACAGGGAAGGAAAATCTTTACGATGAGGACGGATATTCTTACTACACGGAGGATAGCAGAAAATCAGCGGGAGTCAGCTACGAGGAGATACCCGCTATTTTGGCTCTGCAGGAAAATATATTCCCTGACAGGGAACCTTTTGCTCCGATTGTTCAGAAGTATGGCCTTTCGTTTGACGAATTGAGAAATTGGTATGAAAAATTCAGGTCTGATGGTAGGCTCAGGAGATATGCTGCTATACTTTATCATAAGAAAGCTGGATTCAAATACAATGTTATGGTTGTGTGGGAAGTTAAAGGTAGTGACGATGATATAGACAAGGTTGGGATGAAATTTGCTTCTTTTCGTGGTGTAAGCCACTGCTATAGAAGGCCAACATATCCTTCATGGCCATACTCTATATTTACCATGATACATGCGAAGGATAAGGGGGAAGCGGATGAGTTGATAGAGAAGATGGCACGTGATACAGGTGTTGATATCAGGGCTGAACTTGTTTCAACGAAGGAGTATAAGAAGGTAAGGCTCAGATATTTTACTCCAGATTGGGAGGAGTGGGAGGAGAAGTATCAGGGGTTTAGTAATCTATAAAAATCTGTGATTTGTTAATCTATGAACCGTAGTAATTCTATACTGATAGATTGATATTTTTGTAAAATTTCACTTTATTATTGGTAGGTATTATTTTTTTAAAGATTGACGCGGGGTAGAGCAGCTGGTAGCTCGCCGGGCTCATAACCCGGAGGTCGCGGGTTCGAGTCCCGCCCCCGCAACCCTTTTTTCAAACTCTCAATCATCATTCTGATTCTGATATTCTGATGTTCCACCTTTTCCACCTGATTTTGTTGGTTCTGTTCCTGCACCTGTTCCTGAGCCTTTCCCTATTCCCTCACCTTCCCCCCTCCTCCTCGGACTCGGGTGTTTCCTCTTCCTTGACTTTTACGAATATCTTTGCGCTTTTTCCTCTTTTTACTACAACTTCTGTCACGTTCCCCTGGTATCCTTCTGATGTGAAAAACACAACGTATTTGTGAGGTTTTGAGAGGTCCGGTAGTGGTAAGAAAATTCTAAATGTTCCGTCTTCTTTTGTTTTGAATTCTTGACGCAGTTCTAAAATTTTTATGACCGCGCTTACTGGTTCTCCTTTTTCGGAGAGTATTTTACCTTCAATTACTCCCCTTATGAATTTAAGAGAAAGATTTGGGACATATGTTATTATGATCAGACAGATTAAAAGTAAGGTGATGAATGGTATCACAACTTTATAAAGGTATATTATATTTTTACCGAACCTGAAAGCTGATATGAAGAGGTTTATCCCGACGGGTGGGGTGAGATAACCTATTTCGAGGTTTGTCAGGAATATTATACCAAGGTGCACTGGGTCTACGCCGTATGCGAGTGCCACAGGCACTATAAGTGGAACAACCACAACAATTGCTGAAAATATATCCATGAGCATACCGCAGATGAGGAGGAAGGAGTTAAGCACTATGAGGAATGTAAGCTTAGATTCTATATATCTTTTTGAAAACTCAAATAGTTTCTGTGGTATTTGTTGATCTACGAGAAAGTTTGTAAATCCCATTGCCATTCCGAGTATTGCAAATATTGCTCCGACCAGGAGCATACTTTCTTTTGCTATTTTTGGGAAGTCCTTAAGTTTTATGTCCTTGTATATGATTGTTTCTGCTATTATGACCCATACGACAGTTATTGTTGCTGCTTCTGCTGCTGTGAATTTCCCCGTGTATATTCCCAATATTATAAATGGAGGTAGAAGAACTTCAAAGAGTCCTTCTTTTGTGGCTTGGAGTGCTTCTTTTGCGTTGAATTTTTCAAACTTTATTGTTTGTACTTTCAGACTTATTCCCACGCTGTATAAGAAGAAGATCGTTATTATCAGTAGCCCTGGTATTATGCCTGCGATGAAAAGTTCGTTGACCGGAGCTTGGGCGATAATTCCATAAAGTATTATGGGGAGTGAAGGTGGGAAGAGTAGTCCGATTGAGCCTGTGCTTGTTATGAGTCCTATTGAAAATTTTTCTGAATATCCTGCTTTTATTATAATTGGCATCAGAAGTCCGCCGAGTGCTATTATTGTTACTCCAGATGCTCCTGTGAGTGCTGTAAACACTGATGTAGCTGCGAGTATTGCGAGTGGTATTCCGCCTGGTAGCCAGCCGAAATATGCGCGTGTGAACCTCAAAAGTCGCTCCGGTGCTTTTGACTCAGCAAGTATGTAACCTGCAAGAGTAAAGAGTGGTATAGCAATAAGAGCTGGGGCGCTTGCGAGCCGATATGCTTCCTGTATTATGATGGCAATGTTAACATCTGCTATAAAATGAAATCCAACCAAAGCCCCAAGTGCCATTATTATAAAAAGCGGGGTTCCTGAAAAAGCGAGAAGAAAGATAATTATAAGAAGAAAAACAGCAAGCATATGCTTTTTACCCCCTAAATCATCATACCCTTATCATCATGTTCCTTACTTTCTTTACCTTTAATTTCTTCTATGGTGAGTATGACAAACCTTACTGATGTGAGAAAAAATACGACTGGGAAGAATAGCTCAAGATACCATACTGGGATCTTAAGCGTTTGGGAAATTTCTCCACCTGCCTTTTCATACTGAACAAAAGTTATTGATGCATAGACGAGTATTCCTGATACAACTGCTGAAACAAGATACTTGAATGAGTTCATGACACGTTTTGATTTTCCTTTGAAGAACCTCGAGAGAACATCTATATTTATGTGTTTCGCATGTGATGTAACAACTGACATAGCAATAAACCCAACCCATAGAACCGCATGCCTCGCAAAATCATCAATCCAAAAAATGCTTATCGCAAAAAAGTTCCTCAAAACTATCTGAACAAAAGAGAATATCACCATCAAAAGCACAAGAAGAAAGATTATAACGCTTTCTATCTTCTCTATCAAATCACTTACTTTACGAAGCATAAAACTTCACCTCTTGCAAAGTGCGAAGCTTTGCTTAAGCTTTACTTCTTCTCCTCCTTTTTACTTTTTTACCTCATTTACCTCATATCCTTTTTATTTCTTTTTTATCTCTTTTCCTTTTTATCTCTTTTTTATCTCTTTTCCCCTCTGATTTTTCCCTTTTTTCTCTATTCTTCCATCTATTCTTTATTCTCTAAAATTTTTTATTTATTATAATAACTTTCTTACTTTTTTTCTGGTTGTAGAATGTTCATTGTTTTCTGATTCTTTCAAGTTCTCTTATGATATTTCTCAAAAAATCTTGTGGATATTCAGTGTTTTGAGAGAACCATACTTGTTCTTTGATTTTTCCTTCGAACCAATTTATATCATCCTGAGTTGGTGAGACCATTTTTATTCCTAATTCTTTTAATTTCTCCATTGATTTTTTATTGCTTTCCCTTATTCTTTGATTGAATGTTTTCTGCATTTTTTTTGTTTCATCCTCGATAACATTTTGGATATCCTTTGGAATTTCGTCCCAGAATTTTTTGTATATGACCACAACACCTGGCTCATACCTATATGGGTAGTTTATCATTGATTTCACGAGTTTGCACCACTGAAGGGAGAGGCAAGCCATAGGTGAGGTCTGAAACGATTCTATCATTCCTGTTTCAAGACCAGATAGTAGGTCTGGGACCAAGAGGAATATTGGGCTTGTTCCAAGAACCTTTGCTATTTCTGTTATTGTTTTTTCACCTTTCCACACCCAAAATCTTGTTGCTGCTAAATCTCTAAATCCATTTATATCTTTTTTTGAAAAAAAATAAACAAATCCGTGCTCTGCGAATGTCAATAGTTTGTAATCTTTCCTTTCAAAGAAAGCCTCAAATTCAGGCATATATTTATCTACTATATAATCTATTTCATTATAGTTTTTGAACAAGAACGGTAAGTCGAGGACACCAAGTTGGGGGGCTATTTTTTTTATACCGTTTATTGTGAACGCTCCTGCGTGTATCTGTCCTATTTTGATTTTTTTTATCATCTCGTCTTCATCTCCCATCACGCCACCCGGGTAAATTACAATCTTTATTCTACTTCCTAATTTTGCCTTTATATTTTTTATCCAATCTTCCATTAGTTCATACCATATTGAGCCGGCTGGTGCAAGGGTGCCGATTTTTAAGGTATATTCTTGGGCTGTTGCGTATTTGAGCAAAGAGAAAAGAAAGAAAATAACTATGCAAAGTTTGGGAATTTTAGAAGCCATCTTCCCCCTTTTTCCTTTTTTCTTTTTTTCTTGTTTTATTTTAATTCTTTTTTTTTTGATTCTTTCTATTCTTATTTCATCTATTTGATTTTTAATTTATTCTTTAGTAGTAGTAGTTTTTATTTCTTGTCTAAAAGATTCAAGTTCTCTTTTCAGCGCTTTCATGAGCTCTTTTGCGGTCTCAGAACTTTCTTCAAACTTTGTCCATACTGTCTTCGTCTTTTCTTCAAACCATTGAATATCATCTGGCCTTATAACTTTTACACCTAAAAACTTTATTGCGTCTATCGCTCTCTCTTGCTCTTCTCTTATCCTCTTTTTAGATATATCAGTGTAACTTTTAAATTCATATATTATTGAATTCCTGAGTTCCTCAGGTATACTTTCAAATTTAGATGAAGGAATTACCAAAGCTGCTATCTCATATCTGTGTGGATAGTTCAGCATAACTCTCACAAGCTTGCACCACTGAAGGGTTAGACATGCTAATGGTGAAGTTGGGAATGTCTCGATAAATTCGTTATCAATGGCCTTGAATACGTCAGGTACCTTTAGGAGAACCGCGGGGCTTCCAATTATTCTGACAATCTCCTGAGAAGTTGGTTCACCCATCCAGACCCAGGTTCTTGTGTTGGCTATATCTTTATAACTTTTTATATCTTTTTTTGAGAAAAAGTAAATAAATCCTTGCTCAGATAGAAGAAGGATATGAAAACCGTGATTTTTGAATATTCTCTCAATTTCTCCGCTCAGCTTAGCTGTTATATGATCCACTTCTTGGTAGTTCCTGAACAAAAATGGCAGGTCAAAAGCACCTATTTCGGGAGCTATTTTTTTTAATCCATTTATTGTAAAGGCACCCGCATGGAGCTGTCCCATCTTTATTTTTTGTATCATTTCCCACTCATCACCCATAACACCGTTACTGTATATTATGAACTTCACCCTACCTTTTGTGCTATTGTATATCCTGTCTGCTATTTCCTTCAGTTCTTTGACCCATGCTGAATGCTCGGGCGCAAGTGTTCCAACTTTTATCCTATATTCATCCTCCTCTTTCTCTTCCCATTTCCCTTCCCTTTTCTCTTCACCTTCCTCCTTCCTTTTCCCTTCTCCTTTTAACCTTTCTCCCTCTCCTTTTACCCATTTTTCTCCCTTCTGATCACCTTTTATTTGTTCCTTCTCTTGCCATTCATTCTCGGCCTGACCAACTCGGAAGACAAAGTTTAGTGAAACAATAAAAGATATTAAAAGAAGACTGACTTGCATAAACCCATCCTCCTTGTTCTGTTTCATTAACTCCCTTTTCTGAACTTTTCAAGCTCGCTGATAATTCTCTTTAAGAGTTCATGTGGATATTCAGTATCTTCCGCAAACCAAAGCTCTTCCTTTACCTTCTGTTCAAGCCATTTTATTTCGTTTTCGGATGGTGTGATAAGTTGAACTCCCATTGATTTGAGTTTTTCAACTGTATTCCTCTGTGCTTCCCTTATTTTAGGATTGTATGTTTTGCTCCCTTTTTTCGCTTCTTCTTCCATAACATTTTTGACATCTGTTGGCAGTTTATCCCACACATTTTTATCTATTACCACAACCCCTGGTTCATATCTATATGGGTAGTTTATCATTGATTTTACGAGTTTGCACCACTGGAGAGAGAGGCAAGCCATAGGTGAGGTCTGAAATGATTCTATCATTCCTGTGTCAAGACCAGATAGTAGGTCTGGAACCGAGAGGAATATTGGGCTTGTTCCGAGAACCTTCGCTATTTTTGCCATTACTCTCTCTCCCTTCCATGCCCAGAGGCGTGTTTTACCTATGTCTTGAAATCCATTTACGGGTTTTTTGGAGAAGAAGTATACAAATCCTTGCTCAGTGAGTATAATAAGTTTGTATCCGCGCTTTTCGAAGAATTGTTCAAATTCTGGCAGGAACTTCTCTACTATGTAGTCGACCTCTTTATAATTTCTGAAAAGCATGGGGACATCAAGGACACCAAGTTCAGGAGCTATTTTTTTTAACCCGTTTATTGTGAATCCCCCTGCGTGTATCTGTCCTATTCTGATTTTTTTTATCATTTCTTCTTCGTCTCCCATCACACCACCCGGGTAAGTTATAAACTTTATTTTTCCACCCAACTTTTCTTTCACATTTTTTGCTGTGTCTTCCCACAGGTCATACCACATTGAACCAACCGGAGCGAGTGTGCCAAATTTTAAAATTATTTCTTGAGCAGGGGAATATTTGAACCATAAAGTTAATAATGTAAGTGTAAGAAAAAGCCGAAAACCTGCTTGATACCACAACATTTTGTGTGTCCGAAACCTCTGCATTCCTGTCTTTAATACTTCTATCATAATGACGTCCCCCTTTTCTTCTGTTTCTCTCGTTCTCCTCTATATTCTTTTTTTATTTTTTTATTTTAATTTTATTATTTTGATTTTGTTCGTTTCATCGTTATCCGCAGTTTCCGGAAAATCTCAATTTTCTATCCACCTTTTGCTTTCTCATTTCTATATTTTTCTACTTCCTTTATAAATATATCGTATAGTTCTTGTGAATAAAGTTCTCCCTTGAATTTTTCGTGAACTTTCTTAAATACTTCTTGACGAAATTTTTTGATATCCTCTGAATCCTCGGGTATCTTTATGATTTTTATACCTTTTTTTTGAATTTCCTTCAACGCATTTTCGTTTTCTCCAAGGAGTGATTTTGAAGCTTCATTAAAGTACTTTTGCATAAGTTCATAGAAAATTTTTTTTTGCTCTGGTTTCATCTCGTTTATTACTTTTTTCGATATTACTATTCCACCTGTTGCCAACGATATGGGTAAGTCGAGCATATATTTTATATGATTTGTCCACTGCAGTGCAACAGCACCATATGGTAGGTTGTAAAACGAATTTATCATTCCGGTTTGCAGTCCAGTCAGAACATCCGCTATGGAAAGGTTTATGAGCTGAGCATATCCCCTCAGAGACTGGGCTACTTCACCCGCCAGTGGGTCTCCCGACCACACCCATAATTTCACCCCTTTGAAATCATCAAGTTTTGTTATCGGTTTTTGTGAAAAGATATATACAAAGCCTATCGGAAAATATACTATGAGTTCGAATCCTTTCTCTTCAAATTTCGCCCTTATTTCATCTTTGAATTTCTCCCACACGTAGAAAAACTCATCATAGGTTTTGAAAACGCCGGGTATTTCAAAAATCCTCACAGAACCTTCTATGATGCTAAGACCATATCCTGTAAAACCACCCCCATTGAGCTGTCCGAACTTTATTTTCCTGACCATCTCAGGTTCATCTCCCATGACCCCACCTGCATACCATACCACCTTTATACCTGTAAGTTTTTCAAATTCTTCTTTGAACTTATTTGCAAGCACCATGTATGAAGAACCTTCAGGTGAAAGTGCCCCGAGTTTTATTGTAAGCCCTATTATTGCTAACGATAGCATAGTATTTGGAAATTTAAGCATTATGAAAAATTTTTTTGTGAAATAGTTTGTTTTATTGAAGGGTTTTTCTTTTTGATTTTGATGAATCTTTTATTGATTAGGAAAAATTCTCTGAAAATCTTGTTCTCTTCCGGGGAACTTCACTTTGCCCTGAACTCGGATAACTTTGTGAGTATTTGTGTCAGAAGCCAAGAGGGATAGAGTTTATCTTTAAGCTCTGCCCACACATCGCTTTTGAAGATTTCCTCTGCTTTCTCTATCTCCGCTTTGGGCAGGTTTATTCTTTCCAAACCGCCTTTTTCAAGCATGCTGATTGTTTTATAATTATTTTCTCTGTTTGATTTTGATATAAGGTCAAGATATTTTCTCATTATATTTTCAAGTTCGGGTCTCTTTTCTGCTGGAATCTTATCAAAAGAATCTCTTCTTATTATCAGGCTTATGAAGGAGAAAGTTAGAGGGGGTGTAATATAGTATCTTGATGCCTTCTCCCATCCGAGCGTCACGAGTGCATATGGAGCATTATAAAATATCTCTATTTTGTCAAGATAGCTTTTGACATCAGGGAGCGGCACAGGAAGAATCTTTATTGAGAACCTTTTTTCAAGAACTTTTCCAAGATATTCTGCAAGATAATCTCCTTTCCAAACCCATACTACCTTACCGTTCACATCATCAATTTTTCTTATTGGGAAATTCGAGAATATATATACTGGACCAAGGTCGGACAACCATATAAATTTTACGTTATAGTCATCTCCTATTTTCCTGAACAGCCGGGAAGCTTCCTCTTTTATGAAGTCTACTTCTTTGTATTCTCTAAACATAAATGGTAGTTCGAGAACACGTATAGCGGGTATAAGGTATGATAAGCCATTTCCCGTAAGTCCAGCACAGTCAAGATTTCCGTTCTTTACCTTTTTAGCTATTTCCGGTTCATCACCTAACATTCCGCCGAGGTACCATATTACCTTTACACCAATTTTTTTCTCTATCTCATCTGAAGATTCTTTTACGAGTCTTGCCCATTCCGACCCTTCAGGAGCAATTGTAGCGCATCTTAAGGCCTCACCTTGAGCCCAAACATCATTACCAAAATTCAAAACAAATAACATGAAAATAATAGTGAGGCTATACATTATACCATAAATTACAGATGTGATGAATCTTACCATTTGATTCACCCCTAAGAGAAACCCCGTAAAGAAAAAACCGCGTGAACCTCGTAATAAAAATTTTAGCAACTTCATCATCTCCATTTAATTTTTTGTGCAAATTTACTTTTTGTGGTGTAAATTTGCTTTTTTGTAAGATCATTTCTCTGTGAATATTTCTAAGACAAAATTAATATTTTGTTTTTAAAATTTTTAAAAAGTAAGGAGGTACAATGGTATGAACAGGAGAAGGTTGGAGGATGAGGATAGGGAGCAAGGATGGAAGAAAGGAAGGAAGAGGAATAAGAAAATATTCTTTTTTTCTTTTTCTTTTTCTTTTCAATTGTTTTTCTTCTTCTTGATGACTCATTTAGTCTCTGCTGACCCTCTTGATTTTTTCTGCTCTGGTCCACATTCTCGTATGAGCGGATGTAGTGGTATAGCTGGTTCTGGCGGTTATGAGGCGGTGTATTTTAACCCATCGCTTCTACCGGTAAGGCGAGAGATCGGGTTGGGTTTTCTTTTTGCTGACCAGAAACCCAATATATATAAAAATGGTCAAAAAATTGAAAAAGCAGGTAATCCCCTTGAGGATGTCTCTCAGCTCAATATCGGTTTAGCTTTCCCTCTCTCTGATATTCCCATCTTTGAAAAATCAAAGATACTTGAGAACATATACTTCGGGACAACCGGTTACCTTCCTCCTTCCGGAAGGGTGGTAAGGGTCGGAAATAATATGCTGAGAGAGCCATCTACTCTCCTTTACGGAAACAGAAATACGCGATTTTCTCTTTATGTCGGTCTTGGTGGCAGAATACCTATTGAAAACATAAATATATATCTTGGAGGTTCTGTTCACTCTCTCGCACATTTACCTATAATTGTTGATGCAAATCTTTCTCCTGATAAGGACCTTCTGGTTATAGATGGTGCTTTAGAGCTTGTTGAGGGGTTTGTTGGTGGTGCTGCGTTTGAGTATACTTGGGATAGGAACTTCGTGAGGTTAGGGGGAGTTTACAGAAGTTCTGTCGGAATTGAGATACCAACATCGGTGAGAGTAAACGTTTTGGGAGATCAGGCACTTTCCCTTGTTGCTTCTCTCTTTGACGTATTTACTCCATCTTACCTCGGTGGGGGTCTTGCACTGGGATACAGGATAGAAAAATTGGGACTCATTCTTTCTTTTGATTTTGTAAGATATATGTTTTCAGATTTTAAGCTTCCCCTTCTTGAGGTTCAAGAGGTAGAACCAACTGAATTTTCTGCTTTACTTCCGAAAAATCCAGTTCCTAAGCTACGGGATGTGAATGTATTGAAAGGAGGTGTTCGTGCAAATCTTGGCGTTGGGGAGAAAACAGATGTTATCGTTGGAGCTGGTTTATATCTTTTCCCATCTCCTCTCGTTTCACAGAATTCTACCTTATTTGTAGACTCTGATAGGACTGTTATATCTGGGGGTGGTGGATTGAGTTTTCCCTCTCCCGGTATCATTAAGGGAAACATTGAGATTTTGCTCTCTGGTCAGTTTCATATGCTTTCAAAAAAAGATTTTTCTACTGTTGTAGACGGAAATCCGGTTAATACCTCAATTGATGGTAACCTATTTTCACTCTCTGCTTCTTTGAACTTTGTTTTCTGATTATAATTGGTTGATTATTTCATGCGAGTTTTGTTTTGTATTTCACGCAAATTTTCTTCTGTATTTTAGGTAAGCTATTCTTTTTGCATTTTCAAGCAATTTTTCCCTCTTGAGATTTTCTATTTTCTCCTTTTTGGTGAGCTCAAAAAACTTCTCAAATGTTTTTGCAAGAAAGTTTATATCTTTTTTGCATATGAGGATTACGTCGCATCCCGCTGAGATAGCCATGAGGGCAACCTCATGAATTTCTCCAAATTCTTTGAGTGCACCCATAGTAAGATCATCAGAAATAACACAGCCCGGGAAAAACTCCTTTAGCATTTTTATGCAGTTTGGAGATAGTGTACATGGTAGTTTTGAATCTATTGATTTTACAACTATGTGTGCTGTCATAATTCCGCGGATGGCGTGTGACACTTGCCGGAAAGTTCTTATATGTTTCCCAACTTCTTCATTATCTGCTTCTGAGATCGGAAGCTCAATGTGAGAATCTTCTTTCACAAGTCCGTGTCCTGGAAAATGTTTACCTACGGGTATAACTCCGGTGGACATCATTCCTTTTGATAGAGCAATTCCTATTTTAGCCACCACCTCGGGGTCACTGGAAAAGGCTCTATCTCCTATCACGGAGTGATTATGGCAGTAAAGGTCGAGGACGGGGGAGAAATTCACATCTATTCCGTGTCTTGCGAGAAAAGCTCCAAGTTTTTCTCCAAGCTCAAAGATGTCCTGCTCATTTATCAATCCTCTTTCGAACGCTTCGCCTAATTCTCTCGCTGCTGGGAGTTCAAATGGAGTATTTATCCTTTTAACCCTTCCACCTTCCTGGTCTATACAGATTATCAGTTCATATCCCGCTTTGCCTTTCAGCTTGTATATGAATTCACGTAGTTCATCATAACTTTCTGGTATGTTTTCCTTAAATAGGATTATCCCGAGCGGTTTATATTCTCGAAGAAAATCAATTATCTCTTTATCTACTTTTTTACCTCCTATGGATATTATAAATTGTCCTGCGAACATATGGCTTAACCTTCTTCAAGTATTTTGAGGAACTCTTCTTCTGAAATTATATTTATGCCGATTTTTTTTGCTTTTTCAAGTTTCGCTGATGTTGCTCTGTCTTCAAGTTTCCCGAGCACGAGGAACGATGTATTTGATGATATGCTTTCTGATACTCTTCCTCCTCTTTCCATCACCTTTCTTTTCGCTTCTTCGCGGGTCATGCTTTTGAGTGTGCCTGTAAATACGAAAACTTTACCCGAAAGTCTTCCGCTTTTTTTCTCTTTACTCTCCCACTCTTCATCTGGAATGACTTTTAGTCCTGCATCATTCATTCTTTTTATTGATGTGATGTTTCTCTCATCTTTGAGAAATTCTGACACACTTTCCGCTATTTTTTGTCCCAGTCCGTATATCATTTCTATTTCTGCGTATGATGCTCTCAGGAAATCTTCAAGTGTTCTGAATCTCTTTGCGAGTGTTTTTGCGACCGCTTCACCCACATGTCTTATTCCAAGAGCGAAGATAAATTTTGAGAGAGGTATTCCGTCTTCCTTTCTCTTCTGTATATTTCCTATAATTTTTGATGCAAGTTTATCTCCAACTCCCCAGAACTTGAGGAGGTCAATTTTTTTGAGGTAAAATATATCTGATATGTCCTTTACGATTTTTCTTGAAACGAGCTGGGTTATGAAATTTTCTCCAAGTCCATCTATGTCAAGTGCATTTCTTGACACGAAATGCTTTATTCTTTCTATGATCTGTGCTGGGCATGACATATTAGGACATCTTAGTGCAACCTCATCTGATGGCTTGTATATTTCTGAACCGCATGACGGACACTCCTTTGGTTCATCTATTGGTATCTCTTTTCCTTTTCTCAGCTCAGGTATTGGTTTTATTACCTCGGGTATCACATCTCCGGACCTTTTGACCCAAACCCTGTCTCCTATTCTTATATCTTTCTTC
>FWWL01004293.1_pt1 | contig 24330 bp, 33 predicted proteins | sample 2228331 | NCBI WGS metagenome assembly FWWL01 (sample SAMEA103939775, study PRJEB20133) | metagenome | reverse complement strand
ATTATTGTTTAGAAATGCATCTATTGATAATGATTGCATCTTCTCAATTAGCAGAGCAGCATCTATAACCTCTCTAGGTATCCTCTCTTTAGAATTTAGTATTATGTTTGCCAATTCCACTATCGAGTCTCCAACACCTTCAAATAGATTTGCTGCTATTCTATAATCTAATATATCTATGCTACTAAGGTTAACCCTCTCTGCTAATATGGAGTCTAATAATGCACTCCTTATGAACCTAACGAGCAAGAAGTATTGTCTATTAACCTCCTCATCCCTTATGGATACTATCCTTAAAGTAGACTCATCTCTATCTACTAATGATCTTATGGTATCTCTATACATGCCTACTATTATGCTATTCATCCTCTGGAGTATCTTTGTAGGATCTAGAGTCTCAGAATCTAACAAGAATTGTGACTTTATATTATGAGAGTCCTCATCTACTATCTCCAAACCTACTAACTTTCCTATAGCCATCTTTATAAGTTCTCTATCATTATATGAGATAGCATTCTTCCCTTTAATTGAGATGATATCATAGCCTAATAGATAAGCCCCCGTTATCTCTTTTGATATCATGCCATACTCTGATGGATACTCTATAGTTACCTCTTTACTCTTATTCTCTCTAGAGGAACGGATGATTATATCATCATTAACGTCTATAATTAGTATGCTCCCTCTATCCAAGCCATTCTTCACTATCCACTCCTTTGGTAGGGATACTAGCATACTACTACCTATCTTTTGTATCTTCCTATGATACCTCATTTATATCAATTTAAATTTTTTAAACTACATTTATATATATAGCTTTAATCAAGTGCTCATTATGCATGCTATGGCATTTGCCCCAGGGCATATAACTGGATTTGTAGAGTTTCCTATCATAGAAGGGGATCCTCTATACATTGGCTCTAGAGGTGCTGGAGTATGTATAGATAAAGGGGTATTAACCAAGGTATCTTTAGAGCCAGATGATGATAATAGCATACATATATACATAAATGGTAGGCTTGCTGAGGCTGAGGTATCAAGGTATGTGGTAAATCATTATCTTAGTTTGATAGAGAGGAAGTATAAGGTTGTAGTAGAGCATAATCTAGATATACCTATAGGATATGGGATTGGTTCTAGTGGAGCAGCAGCACTAAGCCTATCGCTAGCACTAAATGATGCACTACAATTATTTGATGAGTTAAAGGCAGCGCAGATTGCACATATTGCAGATCTAAAATGCAAGTGTGGAATGGGTACTGTCATTGCTGAGTATTATGGTGGTTTTGAGATGAGAGTAAAGGCTGGTGCTCCAGGCATAGGTTATCTCAAATGCTTAGAGCATGATAAAGATATAGCAGTAATATTATGTTTAGAGCCAGTATCTACAAGGGATTTCTTAACAAATAAGATCTCGCTAATTAATGGACTAGGAGGAAAGATGCTAAAGCGTTTAGAAGAGGATCCTACTATAGATCAATTCTTAAAGTTATCATCCGTCTTTGCTAGATCTATAAAGTTTGTTAGCAATAGATGCTACTCAATAATGGATGAGTTAACAAAACATGGTTATAAATCATCGATTGCACTCTTTGGAGAGACTGTATTTACCATAGTTAGTAAGGATGATGCTAATAATGTAAAATCATTGTTAGAAGGGTATGGAGATCCTATAATTGCTCAAATAAATGATGATGGTGCAAGGGTTATTGATACCAAAGGATCATCCTAGGAGAGTATCGTTAGAGATTAGGGAAAAGGTTGTAGAGTGTTATAGAAAGGGTATTGTAGTTGAAGAAGGCCTTATTGCTCATGGTAGAGGGGAAGCATTCGATTACCTTTTGGGAGAGAAGACTACTGAGATGGCATTAAAGGCTATACAAGCAGCTGCAGCAGAGATCATTCTAGCAAGTAATCCAGTTATCTCTGTTAATGGCAATCTAGCATGTTTATGCTCCGATGAGATAGTTAGACTTGCTGAGATTACAAATGCAAAGATCGAGATAAACCTATTCTATAGGAGCAAGGATAGGATAAAGCTCATAGAGGAAGAGTTGAGGAGTAAGAATGCTAAGAAGATCTATGGTGTCGACGAGAATAATTATGTAACCATACCAGAACTTAGTAGCAATAGAAGGATAGTAGATAGGGAAGGGATATATGCAGCAGATCTAGTGCTCCTCTCATTGGAGGATGGTGATAGAACAGAGGCTCTAGCAAGGATGAATAAGAAGGTTATAGCAATAGATCTAAACCCATTATCTAGAACTGCAAAGAGTGCTCACATAAGTATAATAGATAATGTCATAAGAGCCATGCCATTGCTAATCAAGTATGCTAAAGAATACTCAATGCTTGATAGTAATGAATTGAAGGGGATTATTAATAACTTTGATAACAAACTAAACCTTGATGAATCTTTGAGATACATATTGAGGGGGTTGAGATGAAGGTTACAGTAGATTATATAAGATCTCTAAAGGGTAAGAGGAAGATAACTGCGCTCACTGCATATGACTATAATACCAGTATTATATTAGATAATGTTGGTATAGATATATTATTGGTTGGTGATAGTGCTGGTATGATCATGCTAGGATATGATAATACAATGCCAGTAAATATGGAAGAGATGTTACTATTCTGTAAGGCTGTAGCAAGGGGTAGGAAGAGGGCTATGATAGTTGCAGATATGCCATTCATGTCATACCACATAGATGATAGATCTGCTCTAGAGAATGCCTTCAAGTTTGTAAAGTATGCTAATGCAGATGCAGTAAAGATTGAGGGAGGAAGGGAGATGAGCAAGAGGGTAAAATGCATAGTTGATGCTGGGATACCAGTGATGGCTCACATTGGATTGAAACCTCAAACAGCAACCCTATGGCATGGTTATAAAGTTCATGGTATGGATAGTGAGTCTGCTCTATCATTGCTGGATGATGCAAGATCACTTGAGGAGGCTGGTGCATTCTCTATAGTATTAGAGCAAGTTACATATGAGGTTGCTAAGATGATTACAGCAAGACTAAAGATACCTACCATAGGTATAGGCTCAGGAAATTCATGTGATGGACAAGTATTGGTTTTGCATGATATGCTAGGTTTGTATGAGAGGTTCAAGCCAAGGTTTGTAAAGAGGTATGCTGAACTAAGCAAAGAGATAAGTAATGCTGTAAAAGCATATATAGATGATGTAATTAGCAATAGATTCCCTGATGAAGAGCATACATTCCATATGCAAGAGGAAGAGTATAAGAAACTAAAAGAGGTTATTAGAAATGGAAAGGCATCCCTCTAAAGATATAATTAGCAGTTATGGAGATCATCTTAAAGGTAAGAGGATAGTGCTATGCATCACTGCTAGCGTTTCTGCTTATAAAGCAGTAGATCTTGCTAGATTACTAATGCGTTATGGTGCTGAAGTATATCCAGTAATGAGTAAGAGGGCTGAGTTATTGATCAGATCAGAGCTTTTGCACTGGGCTACTGGAAATGATGTAATAACTAAGATAAGCAGCAATCTAGAGCATATACAGTTAGCAGATTATAGAAAGAGTGATATGATAATAATATATCCTTGCACAGCAAGTACACTAAATAAGATAGCTAATGGTATAGATGATACAGCAGTAACGGCAGTAGCAAGTGTGGCATTGGGCTCAAAGATCCCAATCATAATTGCTCTATCTATGCATGAATCCATGTATAATAATCCTATACTAATCTCTAACATTAATAGATTGAGGGATTATGTAACCTTTGTTGAGCCAGATATAGTTGAAGGAAAGGCAAAGCTTGCAGAGCAAGAGAGAGTAGTAGAGGTTGTAATTAGGATGTTATCTGAGCATAGGCTTAAAGGGAAGAAGATACTTGTAACTGCTGGATCTACAGTAGAGTATATAGATCCTATAAGAGTGATAACTAACAAGGCATCTGGTAAATTTGGTGTAGAGATAGCCAAGGCTGCATATAGAGTAGGAGCAGATGTTACTCTAATCTATGGACATGGAGATGCTATAATCCCAAAGCATCTAAATCTAATAAGAGTCGATACTAGCAGAGATATGCTAGATGCTATAATGAGTAATGTAAAGGATTATGATGTATTGATAATGAGTGCTGCAGTGAGTGATTACAAGCCTATAAATGCTAGTGAGAAGAAGATAGAGAGCAATAGAAACCTAACTCTAGAGTTAGTTGCAAATGAGAAGATAATAGATAAAGTTAAAGAGATCAACCCTAATATATTCTTAGTTGCTTTTAAAGCCTTGTATAATGTTAGTGATGATGAACTCATAATTGCTGCTAAGCAAAAGATGAGGGAGAGCAAGGCTGATCTAATATTTGTCAATGATGTAAAGAGGTTTGGTATGGGCTCTAATAGAATTGAAGGCTTTATAATAAGTGATGGTATATTACATGTAAATTTTCAAGATAAGAGCAGTGCTGCAAGGATATTGTTAGATGCTATAGCATCTAGGCTTTGCCCTTAGCCTTTCTTGCTTGTATAAAGAGTGCTGGAGCCAATACCATAAGCATCAATGATATGCCTATAGCATCTATTAGAGTAACATATGCTATAGCAAATGCTATACAAACCATGCCTTGAATTGTATACTTTACCCATTGTTTAGATCTTGCAAGCCTTGCTGAGATCTCAACCCCAAACAAAGCAGCTGCTGGATACAATGCTAAGAATAGATGCGTTACTACATCTATGTCTGTATGAGCCATATACTTAAATTAAGTATTTCAAATAAATACCTTAATCTTGGACTATTATCTCTTTAGCATAACCATTACTAATAAGCTTTCTAGCATCTTCTAATGGTAAGACTGCTATATCCTCAGCATTGTATCTACCATACTTAGCATTATCAATCCCAATGAACTCATCTACGCTTTTCAAGAACCTTACTACTATCCTCTTTGTCTTTGTCTTCTCTACTATGCTCTCAAGAACTCTTCTCCTTCCTTCGAGTATTGATTGTATTATGAACTCTTCCCTTATCTTATGCTCATCATCTGTACTTATTATATACAACTCTTCATATGTTAGATTAGATCTATTTGTGTTATACTTTGCCAATCTTGTAGCCAATAAAGTGCTTGTTATATCAGAGATTAATCCTACTAGAGTATCCCTAATCTTACCCTCTAGCCCTTCATACCCTTGCCCTTTCATACTTGCCAATACATCTGCAATCTTGGTATAGATATCCTTATCTATAGGCTGCAATATCTCTGTATTTATCTCATTCAATAATAATGCATACAATGCTTTTATATCTAGCATGATACTATAGTATTAATATATACTTAAATCTCTTTGGAGTGTATGGTTTAAATAAGCATCTGTTTCCCAGTATGATATGCCATATAGATATGCTAATGGCAATATTGAGAGTGTGCATTATACAATAGATGATGTTAGCAGGATTATTAAGGAAGAGAATATAAGATTCCTAGACCTGCAATTTACAAGTCTATTTGGTAGGTTCCATCATATTACCATACCACATACCAATCTAGATATAGAATCTTTGAGCAATGGCTTCCCAAAGCTTGATGGTTCTTCAATCAAGGGTTTTAGTGAGATACATGAATCTGATCTGGTATTAAAGCCAGATCCCAATACCCTTGCAATAGTGCCATGGTATGATGGCGAGAATAAAACTGCTAGAATGATATGTGATGTATACTGGAATCTTAATGGAGATAGACTTTCTAGAGATCCTAGATATATAGCAAGTAAGGCTGAGAAAGCATTAAGAGAGCAAGGGTTCAAAAAATCTTACTGGGGTCCAGAAGTAGAATTCTTTGTATTTAATAAAGTTACATGGAATATCAATGCTACTTCTAGTTACTATAAGATAGAATCTCAAGAGATAGATGGCTTGTATCCTATAAGCCTTAAGAATGGTTACATGCCAGCAGAACCAATCGATACATTGGTTGAGTTTAGGAATGAGTGCTCAAAGATGCTTGCTAACTTTGGTATATTATGCGAGGATCATCATCACGAGGTTGCAACTGGAGGACAGTGTGAACTTAGCATGAGGTTTGATGAGTTGGTAAACTCTGCTGATAATGTAATGACTTACAAATATGTAATAAGGAACGTTGCAAGGAAGCATGGTATGTGTGCTACATTCATGCCAAAGCCATTAGCAAATGATAATGGTTCTGGTTTGCATATAAATGTAAGCCTTTGGAATGATTATAATGTGTTTTATGATGCTAATGATGAATATGCTGAACTAAGCCAGATTGCTAGATACTTCATTGGTGGATTGCTTGAGCATGCACAATCATTGGTAGCAATAGCTGCGCCAACTACAAACTCTTATAGAAGGCTTATACCAGGTTTTGAGGCTCCAGTATACATTGCTTGGAGTAGGAATAATAGATCTGCTATAATTAGGATACCATCTCATGCTAAGGGTATAAAGTATGCAAAAAGTAAGAGGATAGAACTTAGAGTAGCAGATCCATTGTCTAATCCTTATCTATGCTTCTCAGCAGTCTTATTAGCTGGGCTTGATGGCATAAAGAAGAAGATCGATGCTGGGAATCCTGTTGATGAAGATATTTACAAATTGAGTGATGCAAAGAGGAGTGCTTTAGGGATAAAGCAACTACCATCAACTCTAAATGCTGCAATAGATGCTTTGATATCTGATAATCAGTATCTAAAACCAGTATTTACCAATGATGTATTAGAGATGATAATTAAGAATGCTAAGAATGATGCTAATAAAGTATCATCTATTCCTCATCCTTATGAATTCTACCTCTATTTTGATATGTAGAATCCTAACCCTCAAGTGCCTTTATAGCCTCATCTGCTAGCGTATTCTTCTTTGGGACAGAGACTACAAAGTAATTCTTATCTGCCCTCTCAATATTTGTAACCTTCTTATATCTCTGAGAAGAGAGATCAAACTCAAACAACCCTGGTTCTAGTGATTGTGAAGCATATACCATCAATATATGATCTCCAGATAATGGAGAGATTGGTATGAGAGCAAAGGTGTATCCTTTGTAACTATTTAGAGCAATTATCTGCTTCATTATTGGTGCCGTAGTTACTAGATATGCCATAAGATCTTCGACCTTCTCAAACTCTTCATAATCGAATCTCATGCTAGTAATAACATCAAAGGGATATAATAAAGCTATGATAAGGTTCCCTGCTCTTTTAAGAGCAGGGGGATGGAGAGATGCCAGCAGACTTAGGCTACACTAATTAGTGATGCCTAACATATTTAAACCTTACTAATAAAAAGGATTAGTTATCTTTCTTAACCCTTTCACTAGACTCGTATTCCATAGTCTCATCCATAAGCCAATCGTAGATATCCTTTGGAGTCTTCTTCTTATCAAGCACCATGCGTAATCTATATAGATAATCATATAAATAAATTAGGCCATTAGTGAATGGCAAAGATGAAGGTCTATGCAGTAGGTGTTGGTCCTGGAAATCCAGAGTATATTACTGAGAGGGTAAAGAAGATAATTGGTATGAGCGATATAATAATAGGCTATAGATATACTATCAATACAATTAGACATCTAATAGATGGTAAAGATGTAAGGTATGTTACATTGAGTACACAAGAGGATATCTATGCTAAAGTAGCAGAGGAGATAAGGAATAGCAATAAGATATGCACAATACCATTTACTGGGGATGCAAACTTTTCAGAATCAGAGATAATAGATAGGTTAAGAGAGATCTTTGGGGATGATAATGTATTAATTGAGGCTGGCATAAGTTCTATCCAAGTTGCTGCTTCCAGATCAAAGATACCTTTGGATAAATCTGTAGTAATAACATTCCACATTACTGGTAGTATAGAGAGGGAGAAGAAGATGCTAATCGATGCTTTAAAGGAGAGGAAGAATGTTATCTTGCTTCCTAGACCATGGGATTTCATGCCTAGGGATATATCGCTCTTCTTAAAGGATAATGGCATAGCAGTTAAAGAGTTTGATGTTGAGATATATGAGCGTTTAACATTAGATGATGAGTGTATAACTAAGAGTGATCTTGATACCATACCTGCTAAAGAGTATAGTGATCTCTCTGTAATGGTAATAAAGTATAAATCAAATATATGAACTATATTATTATATTCTCGCCTATTAGAGCCTTTATCATATAATATTCTATTATAGCAGCAACAAATAAGATAGCAGCAACCATTACAAGTTGTATAAGCGTAGAAAATAAGAGCCTCTTATCAAACTTCTTAGTAAGTATGGCTCTTGATAATATTACACTTTGGGATATTGCTAAACCATAGGAGAATATCTCCATTATACCAAATGGAGTCAATAATATAAATAAAGATGACATCTTTGCTAACTCTGGTGATGTTAGTGTAAATGCTTTGAATACTGTGCCAGTCATGTAAGCAGCAAACAAACCTAGTACTACTCCTATAATTGGTATAAACATACCAGCAGCTATACCAAAATTATTAAAGAATATCGCATTGTTATCTATATTCTTAACTAGCTCAGAGAATTGTTTTCTAATCATAGAAGCATCTTCATCACTCAACTCACTTATGCTGCCAATATAATAAACAATTATAAATATAGATGAGGCTATGAGTAGATATAACATCCTCTTCTTGAAACTTATATACCATATACGAGACAATCTATAACTAGATATATGAAGAGAGTATTTATATTATACTCGAAATTAGAGGATCTTCAGATATTATCTGTCTCAATATTGATGGCTGTATAGCTAAGGTTATCCTCTTTGTCCTTCCATGCCTACCTTTATTTATTATGGGTGCATATATCAAACCTTGCATATCCAATTCACTGATCATCATACCAACCCTTCTTTGGGTAACTGGTTCTATTCCAGCCTTCTTTGCCAATTCTAGATAAGTTGAGTATACATCTCCTGTGTTAGAATTATTTGATAACATTATGCTGCACATCACTAACTTCTCATGTATAGGCATACGTCTTAGAGTCTCAGTAACCTTATCTTGCTCTATCTTCTTCTCAGCAATTCTAACATGCTTCTCTTCAACTTTATCAAAACCTTCCCTCTCAGCAATCTCTCCAGCAACCCTTAAGAGATCTACTGCTCTCCTAGCATCTCCATGTTCAGATCCAGCTATAGCTGCACATAGATTAATTGCAGAAGGATCTACACAACCTTCATAAAAACCAAGCTTTACTCTTTCTAGAAGTATCTCTCTCAACTCACTAACATTATATGGAGAGAATACTATCTCTTCTTCACTCAAACTACTTAGTACTCTAGGATCCAAGAACTCCTTAAAATTTAGATCGTTTGATATACCAACTAAACCTAATGAACCATGCTCAAGCCTCTCATTTGCTCTAGTCATTTGATACAATATATCATCCCCATGCCTCTTGACTAGAAAATCGATCTCATCCAATACAAATACTGTATTGAGTGCATGTGTATTTATATGATTAAGTATTCTAGTAAATAACTCACTTGATGCTAAACCAGTAAATGGGAACCTCAAACCTATGGAATTTCCCAATTCTACTAGCATTGTATACTCTCTATTAGCAGTCTTTGTATTGGAGTATGCTAAAGCTACTCTTATATTCAGTTCTGATGCCTTCTTTTGTAGATGCTTAAGAGTATATCTTGCTACTGCTGTCTTTCCAGTACCTGGTTTACCATATAATAAGAGGTTTGATGCTCTAGAACCTTTTAACAATGGTGATAATACCTCTGCTACTGCTCTAATCTCATCATCTCTAAATAAGAGTTTATCTGGGACATAATCAGCCCTTAATACATCCCTATTCTTAATCAATGGTTTTGCAGATACAGCTTTATCAAATATATCATCAATTATATCTTCCAAGAGGGACACACCATTATTTCATCTCTAATGTTGAAGATAAGTAAATTAGAGTAAAAATATAAATGGAAAGGTAAAATGATCTTGATTAGCAACTAAATTATAACTATAAATATTATGTTTGATTATTGAATAGTTTCCAAAAGAATTGATGGTGTCTCTGTTAACATACTGTTAATCAATACCAAATCTAGGAATGTTCAGACACCATTATTTCCACTGGAGAGTTGTTATACTGTTAATCTTGTTAAATAGCCATCTAGACACCATTATTTCCACTGGAGAGTTGTTATACTGTTCATTTCTACAAACCATTTCTAATGTATGTTAACCTGTTAACTAATCCAATCTGCTAAAAACTTATTAGTTAACAGGTTAACAAAAAGCTTCTTTCTATGCTTATTTGTTAATCTGTTAATATAGTAATAGTTTAATGGTAAGAAGTAGGAAGATAAAGATACAAGTTGAAGATGATGAGGGTAGTAAGTACTCTATAACATTAGAGGGTAATCTCAATAAGGATAAAGTTTTGAAGTTTATGGAATTGATCGAGTTGATAGATAGTGAGCATAATCCAAATGACAATTTTAGTTCAAACTCTGTTGGTGAGAAGATCTGGCATTTGATAGAAGAGTACTGTTTTGGTGAGTTTACATCCTCAAAGTTACTCGAGTTATATGAAGATGTTTATAATGAGCCTATCAAATTGAGTGTAATCTCTACTTATCTATCAAGGTTTAGTAATCGTAACCTTCTTACTAGGGTTAGGGGTAGGAATGAATGGATATATAGAAGGACTAAACTCAACCAGCACTAGATTGGATGAGCATACTCTTACCAGCATCAGTTATCCTATATTTATATGGCTTACTTGAAGTATCCCTTACCACATAACCCTCATCGTAAAGCCTCTTCATAAATCTAGCTGTATGCTCTCTAGATCTACCTATCTCTACTTCTATCTCCCTAGATGTCTTGGCACCATTGAGTAGTATCCTTAGGACTTTTAACTCCATATCATCCCTTACCTTTACTTTTGGTACTCTTTCTTCTTGCTTGTGACTTGTGATGTGATTCTCTTTAGTTTGTGATTTCATATGATTCCTAGTACGTAACTCTATTATCTCAAGTCTAAGCATTATATCTAACAATCTCTTTTCATACTCTTCCATCCTCTCTGAATATACTTTTTCATCTCTCATCCTATCTTTAAAGTACCTTGTTACAATGATAGTTGAGATCAACCCTACTAGATATGATATCAGTGCAATTATAACAAGTGTGACAATATCTAGAGTGCTTTCTACCATGTGATATATACATCACACATTACATAATAATCTTACGCTATATCGAACTCAATCTCTTTGTGACTTCATCTATTATTCTTGTCACATCACGAAGATCTACACCATCTAGATTACTTAACATACTTACTTGCTTTATTAGCCTATTTAGGATACTCTTCTTCTCTTCATCAATCACACCTAATATCTCTAACAACATAATGCTATAGAGTACACGCCTCACATTATTCCTGCCTTGATATAACACTCTATAATATGTACTTCTACTACCATCCCTCTTACCTTGCCTTCTATTGTATATTATTGATATTTGCCTAGAAGTAAATATAGAATTTTTAATTAAATATTCTAAGAATTCATTTCTATCTATCTTAATACTACCCATGATTATACCACATCTGTATAGCTTTACCGATTAATAAAAATATAACTCTCTTCTATAATACCTCTAACATGGGAAGGATTGAAGAATTGCTTAGGAATAAATGTAAGGAGCATACCTTATGCTTTGCATTAATAGACTCTGAGATGTTAGAACCTTCCAAAGCATCAAAGATGGCAAGAGAGGCTGAGGAGTGTGGTGTTAATGCTATACTAGTAGGAGGTTCATCCGTTGTTGATCAGATTGAGTTAAACGAGGTCATACTTAGTATAAAGGATCATGTCTCCATACCAGTGATATTATTCCCAGGGAACATAACTGGTGTATCACCATATGCAGATGCTATACTCTTTAGTTCATTACTCAATTCAGAGAATCCATATTATATAACACAAGCACAAGCACTAGGTGCTCTAGCAGTAAAAAAGTATAATCTAGAATGTATACCTATGGGATATCTAATAATAGGAGATGGTAGTAGTGCATGGTTTGTAGGTCAAGCAAGGGGCATACCATTTAACAAACCAAAGATTGCAGTTATGTATGCTCTAGCAGCACAGTACATGGGTATGAGGGCATTATACTTAGAGGCTGGTTCTGGCTCAGCAAAGCATGTAGAGCCTAGAATGATCTCTGCAGTAAGAGAGAACTTTGACGGTCTGCTTATAGTAGGAGGTGGCATTAAGAGTAAAGAGTCAGCAAAGGAGATAAGCGATGCTGGAGCAGATGTAATAGTAGTAGGTACAGCTTTTGAGGAGCAAGGGGCTTATTTATTAAAAGATATGATAGATGTCATGAGAGTTAGATCATTAGTAAAGTAAAATCTTTATAGAATCAAGAATTAATTTATTAGGTGCATACACCAAACATAAAATTGGATGATAAGAGGGTAGCCTTACTATACAAGATTATCTTGTATATCTGTGGTACCATAATGGCTGTAATAACAATCTATACCCTATATGTTAGTCTAGTAGAGTATCTACAGACTGGCAATGTAGTAGTAGGGGAGATCTTGGTAACCAGTGAGTTTCCTATTAAAGGATTAGCAAAACCAGTCTCCTATCTAATGCTAGCATCAGTGATAGGCTGGTATTGTGTAACTAGATTAGGAGAAAGAGTTACTAAAGGTATCTCAAAGACATCGATAGCATTAATAGAGTTAATATCTATAGCTGCTACTGTGATATCATTATATGAACTTTTATACAATTTTATGGTATGGAATGCATTAATTACAGTAGAGTTATTGAGAGGTAGCATAGATCTAGATAGGCTAAATATACCATATCCTAGTAAGAATACACCTTGGAATCTAGTATTTGCTACCAAGATGTTCTTAGCATCACTGATAATAAGTGCACATGCATGGTATCTAAGCGCAAAGGCTTATAATGAGAGGAGAACTGATACACAATAAGAAGAGTTAAATAAGATATTGTTTACTAATTAGGTATGGCTGATTATAACTCCTTAAAACGTGCATTAGAAGAGTATGGCGAGGTTATGATACGTATAGAGACTGGTGAGAAGATAGAATTGCACAAGCACAATGTAAAGTTTAACGATTCTTCAAAAGAGATAATTGTAGATGCTGCAAAGGATACATACTGGATAGACTGTGATAAGGTATCATATTACTGGATACATAAAGAAGGTATGGAAAAAGATTGAGCAATCTAATTTTTTTATACATCATGCACCAATTCCGTTATATTCCTTTTTGGCTTAGGCTGTAACATCTTCTTTGGATAGCCAATGCATAGTATAGATGAAGGCACTAGATCTGTGTTTAGTATCTCCATAACCCTCTCTTCATCAAACATACCTATCCATATACTACTCAAACCTAGAGCATGAGCAGCAAGTTGTGCATATGCTGCTGCTAGCGTTGCATCTTGCAAGGAGAACTTTTTAAGTATGTTAGGCGGGAAGTTCATCTTAACTCTAGATGGATTCATACAGAAGACTAACACTACAGGAGCATTTACCCATGGTTGGTTGTTAGATGCCCTTACTAACTCCTCCTTAACCTTCTTGTTTGTTACATTATAGATCTCAAACCCTTGAAAACCTCCAGCAGTAGGTGCAGTATCTGCCGCAGCAATTATCATACTCAACTTCCACCACTCTACTTCTCTATCTATGAATGCCCTTTGAGATCTTCGGTTAAGCATTACATGGAATATATTGAGATCTAACTCACCTACTTCTACTCCTAAAACCTCGCTTGGATATGACATTAATTCTTATTCCTTACTCAGTTTATAACTTTTTAGCCTTTTAGCAATTCATCAATGCTAGATAGTATAAGCAAAAGTTCTTATTCTTAATAAAGCAGCTTAACATTCTTATTCAAGCCTTAGATCTAAATATCTCATATTAGCTTTCATAAATCATCATTAGCTAAATTAATTATTTAATTTCTTATATAATAAAATATGAAAGAACTAATATTTGGTATGATCTATACTCTCATGGGAGTGCTAGCAACCTATTACATATTGAGGGATAGAAGGGATAAGAAGAGTTTTATGGCTACGCTCTTCTCTATAGCAGTGATGATAGTAAGTGGTTTATACATACCATTAACTCCAAATAAACATACAATTCCTAGACTAATCAATGGGAAGAGATTTATAAACAATATTAAGACTTAAATAATAGTTTTAATAATTCTATCTATGGAACCAGATAATCTAACTTTGTTATTGGATGAAAGGCTAGGGAATTTGGTTAAGAAGGATATCCTAATGTTAGAAGCAGACAAGAGTGCAAACGAGGCTATTAGATACATGAAGGATAAGAATGCTAGATGTTGTTTAGTTATGCATGATAAAGAGGCTGTAGGGATAGTAACTAGGACAGATATACTCTTTAAAGTAGTAGCAGAGAAGAAGGATCCTAATAAGATTAAGTTAAGGGAGATAATGAGCACACCAGTAATAATGCTCCCAGCAACAGCAACTGTTAGCGATGCATTGAGAGTTATGGATAAATATGCTATAAGGCAAGTATTTGTAGGCTCAAGTTCTGCTATAGTTGGTATGATTAGCAGAGAATGGCTCTTTGAGCTTATATATAAAGTTAGTATGAATCTTGTAGAGCATGCTTTGAGTGGAGCACCAGTATGCATAATAAATCCAAGATCTGCTGCATTCATCAACGATGCTAATAATTTAGAATGCCCATACTGCCAATCTACATTTACTTATAAAGAAGAACTATCTAGGCATATAGATAGGATACACTTAGGTAGTGGAGCATTGGAAGGAGATCTAAGAAGGATATTTGAATAAGGTTTATAGAATGATGCTTATACGCTTATGATATGGATATAGAGGAGAGAATAGAACTAATAATGCGTGAACCAACTGAGGAGGTAATCACCATTGAAGATCTAAGGTCATTACTAAGCACCAATGCTAGACCAAGACACTACATTGGCTTGGAGATCTCAGGCTTATTACACTTAGGAAGCCTAATCTTGACTGGGTATAAGATTAACGATATGATCAAGGCTGGTATAGAATGTAATATATTCTTAGCAGATTGGCATACATACATAAATGATAAGTTAGGAGGGGATTGGGATATGATAAAGCAAGCAGGCTCTTACTACTCAGAAGCATTCAGATTATTTTGTAAAGGAGTTAATATCATTCTTGGCTCAGATCTATACAATAATGATTATTGGCAATCACTAGTTAGGTTTAATAAGCATATAACATTAGCAAGGACTTTAAGATCCTTAACAATAATGGGGAGGAGCGAGAAGGATAGGCTAGACTTTGCCCAATTGATGTATCCTTCAATGCAAGCAGTAGATATCCATGCACTTGATGTAGATATTGCACATGCTGGGATGGATCAAAGGAAGGTGCATATGCTTGCTAGAGAGGTATTTCCTAAACTAGGATGGAAGGTTCCAATTGCTGTGCACCATCATTTATTACCAGGACTAGGGGAGCCAATTGCACTAGGCATGGATGAGGATAGCAAGGATGATCTAAAGATATCCAGCAAGATGAGCAAATCAAAACCATTTAGCAGTATATTCATACACGATGATGAGCATACAATAAGGAGTAAGATAAATAGGGCATGGTGTCCAGAAGGTATTGTTGATAACAATCCAATACTGGAGATTGCTAGATACATAATATTCCATGAGTACGATGAGTTTACAATAGAGAGGCCTAGTAAGTATGGAGGTAACATAACATTCTACAATTATAAAGAGTTAGAAGAGGCATTTAGTAAGAGGCTCTTACATCCATTAGATCTAAAGAATGGAGTAAGTAATTACCTAAACAAGATAATCGAGCCTATAAGGAAGTATTTTGAGAATGAAGAGATAGTAAGCATGATAAGCAACCTATGAACTAGCAATCATATCTTTGAGCATATCCATTAAAGTTAGATCATTCTCTAGATTGAATAAGTGTATTATGAAGTGTTTTACACCTACATCTCTGTATCTATTTAACAATTCTACAGCATTATCATTCATTAGTGTATTATTCTTTGATCTAGCAAGGTAATCTTTGATGCTCTCATCATCACTCTTTAACCTACTTGCTATAGCATATACACTCTTCTCATCACCAATCATAGCCTTGAGCAATACAGAGATCGCTATATCTTTCCTCCCAATCTCATAGCAATACTCACTCAATTTTGCTATCTTCTTGCTAACCTCTTCCGGATCTCCAAATGGATTATTATATATATCAGCATATCTACTTGCAATCTTTAATAACATATTGCTAGAGCCTCCAACCATTATCCTTGGTTTATGTTTAGGCACTGGTTTGCAGATAGTATTGACTTTGTAATACTTTCCATTAAATTCTACCTTGGCATTTGTAAGCAATTCCCTTATTATATACAAAGCCTCATCCAATTGCTCTAGCCTATTCTTAATTGTAGGGAATTTATACCCAAATCTTGTATACTCTTCTTCATACCATCCAGCACCAATACCCAATTCTAGCCTACCATTGCTTAGGTAATCAAGAGTACTTGCCATCTTTGCCAAGAGTGCTGGGCTCCTATATGAATTGCAGAGCACAACTTGTCCTAACTTTATCTTGCTTGTCACGCTTATTAACGACGATAGTAATGTCCAACATTCAAGTATAGGCTCTTCTAGGCTTGAGTATCTGTTATAAGGGAGTAGATGATCATAAGCATACAATGCATCAAAACCAAGATCTTCTGCATGCTTTGCTATATCCTTAAGCCTTTCAATACTTACTATAGAACTTAACCATCCATTTGGTAATACCAATCCAAACTCCATAGAGATCAAGTGACTAGTTGGTATTTGCTCTTGTACCCTCTAGGGTTTATCATCAAGCCATTGTATGTGAATGTAGATGAGTTGCCTATTATAACCGTACTTAACATACCAAGCTTATCCTGATGCTCTAGCATATGCTCTAGATCTGTCAATACAATCTCTTGATTATCTCTATAAGCTGCTTTGACTATAGCAACTGGAGTATCCTTACTTCTATACTTTAATAGTATATCTCTAGCATCCCTCAATTGATGGACCCTCTTCTTACTCTGAGGATTATAGATTACTAGCACATAATCTCCCATTGCTGCCGCTTCAACCCTCTTAACTATGATCTCCCATGGCACTAATAGATCACTCATACTAACCACAGCAAAATCTGTCATCAATGGTGAGCCTACGAGAGCTGCACAAGCACTTAGTGCTGATACCCCAGGCACAACCTCTACGTATATCCCATCATCCCTATTCCATCCCTTCTCTGCAAGTATCTCATAAACTAGACCAGCCATGCCATATATTCCAGGATCACCACTAGAGATCAGTGATACTATCTTGCCCTCTTCAGCAAATCTTATAGCCTCGTTTGCTCTCTCTACCTCTTGAGTCATCGGATATGAATATACCTCCTTATCCCTAATGAGATGCTCTATCAAGGATATGTATGTCTCATAACCTATTATTACTTGGCTCTCCTCTATGCATTCCCTTGCTCTAGGTACCATGTATTGCTCATAACCAGGTCCTATTCCTACTACATATAACTTACCCTTCATAGAATATGCTTATGTTATCATCACTTTTATTCTTTGTTAGCAAATATATTTATATAGGTAATTGGAGAGCATTAACTGCCCAATTTGAACTCTTCATGGATGGCATTAACCGCTTCCTTGCCATCCTTAGCATCTATTACAAATGCAAGATCTAGTTCGGAAGAACCTTGAGCAATCATCATGACATTTATCCCTCTGCTTGCTACTGCACTAAATATCCTAGAGGCTACTCCCTTTATGCCTCTCATACCAGATCCTACAGCAGCTATAACCGCTACATCATCTGTTACATTAATGCTCTTGATAACTCTACCTAGCAAGTTTAACTCTAATGCTCTTACTGCCTTATCCAGATCGTTCTTCCTTACAACCATTGATATGCTAGACTCTGATGGTCCTTGAGATATCATTATTATATTAACCCTATTCTCTCCTAACACATTGAATATCTTACCAGCAGTTCCAGGAGTACCAGCCATGCTACTCCCTCTAACATCTATTAATGCTACATCCTTGATCATGCTAACAGCCTTTACTATCTGCTTAGAATCGCTACTTGGCTCCCTAACTATTAGAGTACCAAGATCTTCTGGTTTGAATACATTCCTAATCCTTATAGGTATATCCCTCTCTTGTAATGGTTCTAGTGCTCTAGGATGGATATACTTTGCTCCAAATAGAGCCATCTCCATTGCTTCAGCATATGATACACTCCTAATGACTTTAGCATTTGGTACTATCTTTGGATCTGCAGTCATCAAACCATCTACATCTGTCATTAACCAAACCTCATCAGCATCTATGGCATCTGCTATTATGGTTGCAGTATAATCAGATCCTCCCCTTCCTAGCGTGGTTATGTATCCATATTGATCAGCAGCTATAAAGCCAGTAACTACAGGTATTATCTTTCCTAGTAATGGCATGAGTGTCTTGCTAACCCTCAATCTAGTTGTATCCATCAATGGTTTTGCCTCACCAAAGTTAGAATCTGTTAGTATGCCAGCCTCTCTTCCAGTGAATGCTTTAGCATCCAATTGATTATCCCTTAAAGATGCTGTTATTATTGGAGCAATGAGACGCTCACCAAAGGATACTATGTAATCCATAGATCTAGGAGTTACCTCACCTATAACATTCATGCTATTTAGCATTATACTCATATCAGATAAGAGGCTCTTAACTATATTCAATGTATCATCCCTTATGGCTTGATCCTTTATAGTATCATTGATGAGTTCAATATGCAGATTAGAGATGTTATTAACAAAGGTATCTAAACTCTCCTTACTCTTTCCTCTCTTTATCTCATTGCATACATTGATGAGATCATCAGTAACACCCCTTATAGCAGATACAACCAATACAATTTGATGCTCGCTATTCTTCCTAACTATCTCTACCAAGTTCTTTATCCTATCCGCAGTGGATACTGCAGTTCCTCCAAACTTCATCACTATTCTCAAGTTGATGAGAGAATGTTTGAAGATGCATAAATAGATTTGGCTTAGCCCTCTACCCTTGGTGCTAAATAGAAGTTTATCTTTAACATCTGTGCAGCCCTAAATTCTATCTTTATAGGCATGGATTTGGAGAATTCGATGGTTAGATCTTCAGCACTCGAGCCTATAGCTTTAGTTATACTACTTAAATACTCAAGAGAGTATGTAGCCTTGCTATCCTCTTTAACCTCAAGTTCTAACAGTTTCTCACTCCCTTTTACTAATGTAACTGTTACATCCCCTGCATCTCCCTTGCCTATGAACGCTACTCTATCTTTGTTAGCATCTATGGTTATATAATCAGCAACAACTTCTATATCATCTAATATCTCTCTAAATGCTTCCATGCTCAACTTTATCTTTGTATTGAGGGCTAGCTTTGGTACTGGAGTAGTGCTAGCTGTAGCATCAATAAGCCTTAGTTTATACTTTTTGCTATAAGAGTTGTATATATGTAATGTAAATGTATTCTCATCTATGCTAACCTCGATTCTATCATCCTTGTTTGCCCTCTTGAGCAACTTTGATAATTCATCTATTCTAACCCCAAACCTTATCTCACCATTACACTCATACTGCTCAAAAGCAGAGTTTGGCCATTGTATGTCTACCAATGCTATATGGCTAGGATCCATGCCCCTAAATGATAAACCTTCACTAGTAGCCTCAAAGGTTGCTTCTTCGAGTAGGGTAGATATGGCATTTGCTATGGCCTTCCATCCTTCAGGTCCAACACTCTTTGCTAGCATTAACATCTTATCAAGTAGTTATGTAATTAAACTTTTATGCATAATGTCGCCAAGTATGATTACACTTTACGCATCTATAGAATTGTGTAGTAGGCTCATCAGCACTCCTAGTCTGGAGCATCCACCATACTGCAGTATCATGACCACATTTAGGGCAATCTATCTTTATGGTAGGCATGGTCTCTATATTGCTCTCTTCGCCAATTATCTTTAATGCTACATCATCTCTATTGATAACCTCGCTCTTTCTCTCAATACCTTCCTCACTATAATCGCACTTAATGCATGCTAATACCATCTTGCCATCCATTTGCTTGTTCTTTAATCTGCTACCACATTTAGGACAAAACTTCATAGGTTCTCAACCTTACTCTTGATAGCATCGTTAAGTATTTTTACATTGTTCATAGATGTATTTACAGCCTTGAGTAGAGCATCTAGAGGATCTACTCCATTTGTAATTATCCTAAATGTATATTCTTGAGTAAGAGGATGATTAAGAGCAAAGCCAGCAAACTTTACATCCTTATCCTTTAACAATTCATGCTGTAGGATATATAATATAGAGATGTCCTCATCTTTAACCTTCAGGGTAACTTCATAATCTTTCTTCTTTACTATGCTAACCTCCATACCATTACTTGGTTTTTATTTGGGATATAAACTATTATACAGCATGAGCAGTAGGATTAGCGATCTAAGCCTATCATATAGCATTGATGATAACATGATTGATTTTGAGATAAGATTCAAAGTAGTTGGGAGGGTTAGAGATGTATTTAATCAAGATACATGGTTAGATGCTTACAACAAACATGATAATCTATTTAGGATAAGATATACACTAACTCTTAACTATGGAAAGAATACAAGGCCTATTACGTTCATAAGGAAGGCATCGCTATACTGGAGTAGAGATCCTACACTCCCTCCATTCCCTCCAGCTAAGAAGATCTGGTGCATGATAGTAAGCGATGATAAGCCAATCATACCATCAAGTGTTGAGGAGGCAAGATCGTTACTATTTGATGTAAAGAGCAATATAATATTATCTAGCAATCTGTTAGATAAGGAGCATAGCGTATATGCAGATGTTAAGGCATCATGGGGTAGGCATACATTCATAGAAAAGGAAGAGATAGGTGCAAGATCTAATGCTATAGCTATAAGAGTTTAGAGATATATTACCTTTTAATCATTATATCTGCTATGAAGTATGATGGGATAAAAGGGCAAGAGCTTATGGATGTTGAGGAAGGGGATAATGAACTCACACTGGTATTCAAAGATAATAGGTATCTATTCATTAGAGTAGAGAATGGCAAGATAGTGACAGAATCCATACCAGAATGATCATTTATTTAAATACTTATAATATAGATCTAAGGCTAACTCTTGGTATCTACTCTGTATGGAGCCATTCCTAAGCCTCCTAACCTTTTCTATAGCCTCAATTACGCTCAATCCATGGTATTTGATAAAGTATGCTGCCAGCATGGTTCCAGTCCTCCCTTTTCCAGCAGCACAATGAACCAAAACTGGTATATCATTTCTTAGCATCTCATCTATAAAATTAACTCCCTTATCAATATCTTCAATCTGTGGAGCCATAAGATCTTGTGAATATATATGCATATATGCCAAACCATCTATCCATTCACTAGGTAGAGGCTCTTCCTTAACGGTAAGTATGGCTTTAATCTTGTTCCTCTTCAACCATTCTATCTCATTATATGAGGTTGGCATACCAGAACCAGCAAGTCTGTTATCTATAACCCATGAAAAGTTAGTAGGCTTATTGAGTATCATGCCATGCATCTTCCTCCATGCATCCCCTAGCCTTGTCATACCATTGCTTCTACTTATCTATTTATAATCTTGACTAATGCCATCTTTACAGCATAGGATATCAGCATCTTCCTATTTATCCTTCCTCCACTCATGAGTTCTATGATACCACCTTTCTCTCCAATATCTTTGATATTATATAATCTCTCAACAACCTTATCGATCTCAAATCCTCTTAGCACTAACCTCTCAACCTCTTTTGGTAATTGGAATGCTGGACCAAAGCCGAGAGTTATTCCATCATGCATTATTGCTGCTACTTGTATATTTAGATGGTAATCAAACACATTTATAATGCCAGCCTCTACCCCTACTCCATAATCTGCTTTAAAGTATTCAGATGCTGCCTTTGCTCTATGTATTGCTCCATTTACTGTATCCTCAATGCTTAAAGGCTGTTCTATATGATATTTAGCATCAAATGCTCTAATCTCAACATCATCATAAAACTCCTCAAACGCTTCCCTTACAGCCTCTATCTTAACTCTATTTAATGAGCCTATGGCTATCAGCACAGCATCTCTAATGCTATGCTCTAGATTTAAATTCATATTATGATAATCTATATCATGAGCATTGAGAATGGGAAGGAGGCTATATTGTATGTTAGAGAAGGTTCTAGGGTTAGATGTACTGCATGTGCTAGATACTGCTCTATACCAGAAGGCAAGATAGGATTGTGTGGTGTAAGGGGCAACGTAGGTGGAAAGTTATATCTATTTGTATATGGAAGAGCAATAACTGGGCATATAGATCCTATAGAGAAGAAACCAGTTATGCATTATAGGCCAGGAAGCAAGGTATTCTCAATAGCAACCACTGGATGTAATTGGCTTTGTAAGTATTGTCAGAATTATGATATAAGTCAGAGAAGGAAGGTAGAAGGCTTGCCAATGTCTCCAGAGGATATAGTAAGACAGGCATTGGAGTATAGATGTCAAGGGATTGCTTATACGTATAATGAACCAACCATATTCATAGAGTACGCTAGGGATTGTGGAGTATTAGCAAGGAAGCGTGGTCTGTTTAACATATTTGTATCAAATGGTTATGCAACACCAGAAGCAATTAGTATGCTGGATGAGTTCTTAGATTGTATAACCGTTGATTTTAAAGGTAATGCTGAACCAAACTTTATGAGGAGATACATTGGGGTTCCTTCACCAGAACCAATATTTGAGACTCTTAAGATGATTAGAGATAAGACTAGCATACATATCGAGATTACAGATCTAGTAGTACCAAAGGTAGGAGATGATCTAGAGTATGCTAGAAGGTTAGCAAGGTTTGTATACGATCAATTATCTCCAGATACTCCTATACACTTCCTTAGATTCCATCCAGACTATAAGATGATGGAATTCCCTAATACTCCAATAGAGACTCTAGAAAAGCATTACAAAGTTGCTAAAGAAGTAGGCTTAAAGTATGTATACATTGGAAATGTTCCTGGGCATAAATGGGAGAATACATATTGTCCAGAGTGTAATAGCATAGTGATAGGCAGGTATGGTTATTACATAACAGAATGGAGGTTGGATGAGAATAATCGTTGTAAGAATTGCTCTTATAGCATTCCAATAGTTGGAGGGCTGGAAAAAACAGCATTGGAGAATAGATTCCAATTCATATTCTAAGATTCATATTAATGCAACAGCCCTAACTGGAGATCCAGTAGCACCCTTTAACTTTAATGGCAATACTATTAATGTAAATCTATTAGGTAAGTTCTTTAAATTGCATAAATTCTCTACAATCAATATACCGTTGCTTAAAAGTTTGTGATGAACCACAAAGCCTTTCTCCGAAGCCAGATCTATGTTAGCAGTATCTATACCTACTAGATTTACATTTTTGCTTACAAGATACTCAGCAGCATCTAGTGATAATGCTGGATTTGCTGTTAGATACTGCTCATCATATCTCTTCTCTTCCCATGATGTTGCTATTATAATACTCTCTGTTATATCAAACTTGGCAAGATCTTCTCGAGTTATAAGTTCGTTAGCCTCTTTCTCTATTCTAAGCAAGGTAGCATTGCTTATTAATCTATTTGGATCTATAGCATCTATACTATTGGCATAGCCAAAATGGCTAGGAGCATCCATGTGAGTGCCAGTATGGGAACTCATGAATATCAACTCTAGTTCATAGCCATGCTGCTTTATGTTAGCCCAAGGTATCTTCAATGGTTTTATTCTCTTCTCAAAGACTTGAATATCCTCATCTATTGTTTGTGTTAGATCTATTATCATAATATCTATATGCTACTAGTTATATTTAATATAGATAACTATTTATGTAAGTTAGAAGGAGGCTTAGTCATGGCATTATATGGGATATATGGGAGCCATACAACTGAGTCATGTCCATTAAATAATGCTGAGAGCAGAAGACAGTTACTAGCAACTGCTAGAGATCTAGAAGAATATGCCAAAAAGTACAAGATAGGGAAGATATTAGGACAATATCATTCATCTTTAGAGCATACATTTCTATGGGCTATTGATGCTGAAGATCCACATCTAATTGAGAAGTTTTGTATAGAGATAGGGCTGGCAAAGTTCAACACTATTA
>FWWL01004290.1_pt1 | contig 24336 bp, 20 predicted proteins | sample 2228331 | NCBI WGS metagenome assembly FWWL01 (sample SAMEA103939775, study PRJEB20133) | metagenome | reverse complement strand
AACCGGGTGGAGTTCCTTTTTACGACGCGCAACGGATCCGGCGGAATCGAAGAAATCACGGACATCATGGTCCAGTTGGTGGGACTACCCAAAGAGATGGTGCTCAAGCACCTTTACGTGCACAAGAACCTGGAAGCTGTGCGGCATCTTTTTCGAGTGGCTTCCAGCTTGGATTCCATGGTCGTAGGTGAACCTCAAATTTTAGGTCAGATCAAGGAAGCCTATCGAGAAGCCACTCAGTACCGAACAGTGGGCGTGGTGTTGAACCGGCTGCTGCACAAGACCTTTTCCGTGGCTAAACGTGTGCGCACGGAAACCAACATCGGCTGTCATGCCGTGTCCGTGAGCTACGCTGCGGTGGAATTAGCCAAGAAAATCTTTGGAGAACTCCAGGGAAAACGGGTCATGCTGCTGGGGGCCGGGGAAATGGCGGAACTGGCCGCGGCACATTTTCGAGCGCACGGGGTTCGCGACATGGTGGTGGTCAATCGCACTCTCGAACGTGCTGTGGAGCTGGCTCGACGTTTCCAGGCCCAAACGATTCCGTTTGCTCATTTCTTGGACGCGCTGCTGGACGTGGACATCGTTCTGTGCTCCACAGCCGCCGCCCAACCTATTCTCTATGCCGATGACCTGAAACCTCGCATGCGTAAGCGCAAAAACCGCCCCTTGTTTTTCATTGATATCGCCATGCCGCGTAATGTGGATCCCAAGGTGAACGATCTGGACAATGTCTATCTCTACGACATTGACGATTTAAAGGGCATCGTGGACCTCAATCTTTCCGAAAGGCGCCACGAAGCGGAAAAAGCCCAGCACATCATCGACATGGAAACCCTGCAGTTTCACCAATGGCTGCAAACCCTCGATGTGGTGCCGACTATCATCGCCCTGCGTCGCAAGGCGGAAGAAATCCGACAGACGGAACTGCGCAAAACCCTTTCCCAACTGCCAGGATTGGGCGATAAGGAAAAGGAAGCCATCGGAGTGCTGACGGAGTCGATCATCAAAAAACTTCTGCACGACCCGATTATTTTCTTGAAGAAAAAATCGGTGAGGGATTCCAAGAACATGTACGTCAATTTTACGCAGCAACTCTTTAACCTTGACCGGGAAGAAACACCCGTAAGCTCGCTTGACTGCACCGACGGGTAATGTTAACGATTCCAGCCGTCATCCAGCTCGGGAATTCAATGGGGCTGGACGATGGCGAGAAAGACGAGGGGGGCTATGGCGGAAATCATTGATTTCGGCAAGCGATGCGAAGGCTCCAGGGCCGAAAAGGATGCCGAAACCCGCCGTCGCAAGGTGGAGGCCCTGCGCAGTCTTTTTCAATGCAGTCGATGCGCTTTCAAGTGCGCGAAGTGCGGTACCCAACTGGACCCAGGGGAACGGTCGGGTGAAAGGTATGCCAGCCCTTATCCTTTCTGCAGGCATTGTTATGAGGAATATCAGGAATACCGCAAAAGAGTGGACCATCCGGAGAGCCCTCCCGCCCATTACTGGCATAACGCTCTGTGGATGAAAGTCTGGGAAAGTTGGCTGGAACATCAACGTCGTCTTGACGAGTATCGGCGGTCTAAAGAATTTCTTCAACTGGTCCAAGAGGTGGAGCAACTTTTGGGGACCTAACCTGGAGGAAGGAGCCTTTTCATGATTGGTGGCATCGGCATGCCCGAATTGTTGGTCATTTTGGTGATCGTGCTCATTATCTTTGGAGCCGGAAAGCTGCCTGAAATCGGAGCCGGCCTGGGCAAGGGGATACGAAACTTCAAGAAAGCGACTCAGGAAGAACCTGAAATTACGGAAAAGAAAACGGAAAAAATTGAAGCTTCCACCGGAGGATCTGAAAAGCCCAGCAGCTGATTTTCGGTCAAAAACTTCAAGGAACGGAAGAATTCTAAGCGGCGCTTGAAGAGCCCTTTCCCCGTCCTTTTTATTCGGTACCAACCCCGGGAATCCTGGGGAGGAATTTGTTTCTTTGCAGGATCCTGAATCTCCCCGAAGAAGGTTTCCATCCCCGACAGGGGGCAATGCGTGCGAAAAGCGCAAAATCCTGTAGGGGCGCACCGGTGTGTGCGCCCAGAAAACGTGCCCCTATGGCGTATTTTGGGGCGGACACATCGGTCCGCCCCTACATTTTTGGGCTCCAGGGCGGACACATGGGTCCGCCCCTACATGGTGTTGGCCATTTGGGCGGACACATCGGTCCGCCCCTAAGGGGTTTGTGACAAGGAAAGGGGGAAACGAGGCCGACCAATGGCAAAAAGGTTCTTTGGCGCGAGATCTCTCTTCGGCAGGAAGTTGAAACTCTTTCACGGAAGAGGTGAACCAACGCGCTCAAAGAAGGCTTAAAAAGGAATATTATCCCCCTTGTTGTCCGGTTCCGGCATTTCCGGGAGAGAATCCGGAAAAGTTTCTTCGGGCTTTGGAGCCGGAGCGGGACCTCGTCGAAAAACCTCTTGGCTGGCTTCAGCTTGAACCGAAGCCTCACGCCCACTGTCCAGAAATCCCACATCCGTCGCATGAATTTCCGTTATAGATCTTCGCGTACCCTGCGCATCTTCCCATTGATTGGTGCGAAGACGCCCCTCCACATAAACAAGTCGGCCCTTGGATAGATAATTGGAACAGTTTTCAGCCACTTTACCGAACACCACAATGCGATGCCACTCGGTGCGATCTTCCCAATTGCCTTCGCCTGCAGGGACCCTTTCATTGGTGGCCAGGTTAAAACGCACCACCGCCAAACCCGTTTGGCTGTAACGCACGTCCGGATCGCCGCCCAAGCGCCCGATCAGGATGACTTTGTTCAACGTCCGTGCCATGATTTCCCTCACTTTTCCAGGCCCTAGGGCCGTTGCCTCGTTGCCATGGTTCCTCGCTCAGTGAAACGCCCACGTTTTCTTGCTTATAGCACGGCGGCTTTTTCCACAACAAGTCCGGTCTCTGATCCTTTTGAAGGAAGTTGACTCTGCTGAGGAATACCTTTAGACTGCCGGGCACTTCAGGATTTTAATGCCTTTTTCCCTATAGTTAAATCGAGGTGTTCTTATGAGGTGGGTTAGAACCGCCACATTTTATGCCATGCTTCTGGTCTCGACGATCGTCTTGGGTCTTGCGGCCATTGCCATCGTGTTGCTGACCCGCCGCAGTGATTGGGCCCATCTGTGCGGCCGCCTTTGGGGCAATCTTAACTTATGGGCGGCGGGTGTGACCGTGGAGGTGCACGGCAACGAAAATCTGGATCCTCAAAAACCCGTGGTCTATGCCGCCAATCATCAGAGCTGGTTCGACATCTTTGCCATCCTCGGCAAATTGCCGGTTCAGTTTCGATGGCTGGCCAAGGAAGAACTGTTTCGTATCCCCATTTTCGGCCATGCCATGCGTCTCATCGGCTACGTGCCCATCGATCGATCCGACCGTAAAAAGGCATTTCAAAGCTTGGAAGAAGCATCCCGTCGAGTTCGTGAAGGAACATCCATCGTCATTTTTCCTGAAGGCACTCGAAGCCGCGACGGTGTTCTTCAACCTTTCAAGAAAGGGGGCATTGTTCTGGCCATTCAGTCCGGTCAACCCATTGTGCCCATTGCCTTGAGCGGGTCCTATAAGATTTTACCCAAAGGAGCCAGCCTGGTTCGACCCGGGCGTCTTCGCATGACCATTTGCGAGCCTATTGAGACGGCCGGCACGACCATGGAAGACCGGGATCGGGTCATTGAAAAGGTTCGCGAAGCCATTCGGCGCCACCTCACCGAAAGGGAAGGAGGGAACCTGAACGCTGAGGCACCCGCCGCGCAGGTTCGCTCTGCAGCTCTATGACCATGAATCATTCCGAAAAACCAGCTTTGCGCCTGATTCCTCTTGGAGGCTGTGGTGAAATCGGGCTTAATATGTTGGTGATCGAATACGGCGAAACCATTGTGGTGGTGGATGCCGGCTTGATGTTTCCCGAAGAGGAAATGTTTGGGATCGACATCGTTATTCCCGATTTCTCGTACCTTCGTCAAAACAAGGATAAGGTTCGCGCCTTGGTGGTCACTCATGGGCATGAGGATCATATCGGGGCTATTCCTTTCTTCATTCGTGAATTTCCTGTTCCCATTTACGGTACAGCCCTTACGCTCGCTTTGGTTGAAGAAAAACTTCGAGAACACCGATTACTGGACCGCACGGTGCTTCATCGCATTCAAGCGCGGGAAAAGATAGACCTGGGGCCTTTACGCATTGAGTTCATTCAGGTCTGTCACAGCATTCCAGACGGTGTGGGCTTGGCTGTGGAAAGCCCTGAAGGTATTATCGTCCATTCCGGGGATTTCAAAATCGACCATACGCCTCTGGACGGCAGAAGGTTTGATTCGGCCCGGTTTGCCGCCTATGGAGAACGAGGTGTTCTGGCCCTTCTTTCCGATTCCACCAACGTGGAAAAAGAAGGTTACACCCTGTCCGAAAGGGATATCGGGCACACTTTTCGAGAAATTTTCAGGGAATGTTCCGGCCGCATCATCGTGGCCGTTTTTGCCAGTAACATTCATCGCATTCAGCAGGTGCTGGATCTGGCGGCGGAATTCGGCCGAAAGGTTTTTTTCAGCGGCAAGTCCATGGTGTCCAATGTGCGTATCGCTTCCCAGTTGGGCTATCTCCATTTTGATCCGGACCTTGAAACCACTTTGGTGGAACTGCAACATCTGCCCGATGACAAGGTGCTCATGCTGACCACCGGCAGTCAGGGAGAACCCATGAGCGCCCTGACCCGCATGGCTTTCAACGTGCACAAGAAACTGTCCATCAAGGCGGGAGACACCGTCGTTTTTTCTTCCAAGTTCATTCCCGGAAACGAACGAGCCATTCACAACATCATCAATCATCTCTGCCGTCACGGGGCTCAGGTCATTCACGATCAGGTCAAGGAAATTCACGTCTCCGGACATGCCTACCGTGAAGAACTCAAGACCATGATCAATCTGGTAAGGCCCGACTATTTCATTCCGATTCACGGGGAATATCGCCACCTGGTGCAGCACAAACAACTGGCCCAAAGATTGGGTCTTTCGGAGGATCACTGCCTGGTGGTGGAAAACGGAGACGTTGTTTCCTTTAAAGAGGGTACCGCTTCAGTCCACAAGCGCATTGAAACGGGCAGGGTTTTTGTGGACGGTAAAGGCGTCGGCGATGTCTGCGATTTGGTGCTTCGAGACCGAAAGCACCTTTCGGAAGACGGCATGGTGCTGGTCTCTTTGGTGATCAGTAAAGAGACTCGTGAGATTCTCAGTGGTCCGGAAGTGGTCAGTCGTGGGTTTATTCTGGAAGAGACAAAACCAGAGATTCTCGACAGTGCGCGGTGCCTCATTTTGGACGTTCTCGAGCGGTTTCAGGCCGAGGGAGAAATGATGGACTGCGGAGATTTTCAATTGGAGATTCGGCGGGAGCTTAAAAAATTCTTTCAAAAGGTTCTGGAAAGGCGACCGTTTATCCATCCCATGGTGGTGGAGGTCTAAAGGGGGCGTTGCGTGGAACGCAAGAAACACGAAGCTTGGGCCCTGGCCGTGCTCACGGTCAGTATTCTCATAGCTGCAAGCCTTGTTTCTTATCAGAGCACCGATCCCACCTTTTTTGGGTCGTCGGCCACGGGACGCCCCACCATGAACCGTGTGGGTGTGCTGGGCGCTCATGTCTCCTGGTTTTTGTTCTTTCTGGTCGGCGTCGTGGCCTATGTGGTGCCTGTTCTAGGTGTGTGGTGGAGCTGGCGACTGCTTCGCGGACTTCCCGTCTTCGCCTACGGCCGGATGCAGATACCAGGCCTCTTTGTGATGCTGTGGGCTGCCATGAGTCTGGCGGCCTTTTGGGGCCCCATCGTTTCGATTTTCGGTCACGAAATTCCAGCCGGAGGAAAACTGGGGACTCTTTCGGCTTCCTTTTTGGCCGCTCGTTTAAACCGCCTGGGAGCCTACGTTCTTCTGGGAGGTGTTTTTCTCATGGGAGCGGTTCTGGCCACACCCTTCACTCTAAGATCTTTAGGCCGAATGCTGCTGACCGTTCCTCGCGCCCTTCTTTCACTGCTTAGCAAGGCGTTGACGTCTCGTCCCGCCACCCGTTCCAGGGAAAGGCTCGAAAAGCCCACGGTAGAGCCCAAGATGCAGCGCACGGTGCGTCGCCCTAAAACTTCGGCTGTTTCAGAGCGTAAAGTCAAAGATACGGCTGAAATTTCCAGCTCTCTTGCCATCGCCGACGAAGCGCCGAAGGTATCGGCTCAAGACAAGTCTTTGATCCCTTCGGCCCCAATCAGCCCAAATCTTCCTCTACCTCCTGTAGATCTCTTAGACTTTTACGCAGAGGAAGAAGCTTCCCCAGATCCCGAACTCTTGCAGCAAAAAGCGCGTACCCTGGAAGAAAAGCTGGCGGATTTCGGCGTTCAAGGCCAGGTGGTGGGAATCAATCCGGGACCGGTCATCACCATGTATGAATACAGCCCGGCACCTGGAATCAAGATCAGCCGCATTGTGGGACTGGCCGATGACCTGTCCATGGCTCTCAAGGCCGCCAGTGTTCGCGTGGTGGCGCCGATCCCAGGAAAAGCCGCCATCGGCATTGAAATTCCCAATGAAAAAAGAGCCATGGTGTCTTTGCGTTCCATCATCGAATCCAAGGCCTTCGCCGCCTCCACGTCCCCCTTAACCATCGCCTTGGGGAAGGACATTACCGGAAACCCCGTGATCACTCAATTGACCCGTATGCCTCACCTGCTCATTGCGGGAGCCACCGGCACAGGAAAGTCGGTCTGCATCAACGCGATTCTGCTGAGTCTGCTTTATCGCAACACACCGGAGACCTTGAGATTCCTCTTGATCGATCCTAAACGGATTGAACTGAGCACCTACGAAAGCATTCCACACCTGCTTCATCCTGTGGTCACGGAACCCAAAATGGCGACGCGAGCCCTGCGTTGGGCCGTTCAAGAAATGGAACTGCGCTATAAACTTTTGGCCGACAAGAATGTGCGCAACATCGAATCCTACAACCGCGTTCTTGGTAAAGAAGATTCCCGAAAATCCCCGCAGACGCCTCCTCGAGAAACGGCCAACGGCACGGTTCTGGACCATCATACGTTGCCTTACATCGTGCTCATTATCGACGAGCTGGCGGACCTTATGATGGTTGCTTCCCGCGAAGTGGAAGAATCTATCACGAGATTGGCCCAGATGGCTCGAGCCGCAGGGATTCACCTGATTTTGGCCACTCAGAGGCCATCGGTGGATGTTCTGACCGGGATCATTAAAGCCAATATTCCCACGCGCATCTCCTTTCAGGTGTCATCCAAAGTGGATTCCCGGACCGTCTTGGACACCAACGGCGCCGAAACTCTGCTAGGAGCCGGCGACATGCTGTTTCTGCCTCCGGGCACAGGAAAACTACAGCGTATTCAAGGGGCTTTTGTTTCGGATGCGGAAGTGCAACGTGTCACCGATTTCTGGCGGGAGCGTCAACCCGAGACGGATCCCATCGCGGGAAGAGTGTCTTTTGCGGAAAAGGAAAATGTTTCCGAAACGGCCGATGAGGAACTGGATGAAAAATATGAAGAAGCCGTCCGCCTTGTGGTGGAAACCCGTCAAGCTTCCATTTCCATGATTCAAAGGCGGCTGCGCATCGGGTACAACAGAGCTGCGCGTATGATTGAACTCATGGAACAACAGGGCATCGTGAGCCCTTCCGACGGTAGCAAACCTCGAGAGGTTCTGGTTTCCAAGGACTCTTTGAACTCGTAGAAGAAGAAAAGGATGCGCCGTGAAGGTGACAACTTTTGGCAAGGCTCTGGCATTTTTCCTGCTCGGAATATGGGTCGCGGCTCAAGGTTTTTCCCCTGAATGTGTGAAAGCCGGGCAGGCCGCGGACATCAGTGCCCCTGAAATTCTTTCCAGGATGGAAAACACGTACAGGACCCTCTCGGCCTATACAGCCGATTTTACGCAATGGACCACATCGGTGGCCACCTCAGGGGCCACCACGGAAGCTCGAGGGGTTTTTTATTATCAGAAACCTTACCGCATGCGCTGGGAATACGAAGCGCCGGATCGTCAGGTCTTTGTCGCGTTCAAAGACACAGCGTGGCTGTATGTTCCCGAAGACCGCCAAATATCCCTGTTGGAAATGAAAGAGCTGCTGCAATCCCCTGTGATGCGCACTTTCTTTGAGGGCGTGGTGCAACTGAAAGAAAATTTTCAGGCAACCCTGGATGCCGCCGCCGGTTCGGAAGAAACCGCCGTGTTACGCCTGACCCCCAAACAGGAAGATCCCAATGTCAGGGATCTGCGTGTCTGGGTGGACACCACCGAATACACCATCACTGAAATCGAAGCCCATGATGCCTTGGGCAACATCAATCGCATTCAATTCCACAATCAAAAGCACGTTGCCAACCTGCCCAAGGAACTTTTTGCTTTTAATCCGGATGAGACCATCGTTGTCCTGGATCCGTCCGGACGGAAACTGAATCCCGAAGAGATCGGTGCCCTCAAGCGCCGACTTCGAGACTAAAAGCGGAGAAACCCATGCCCTTGAACAATCCTGTGGTCCAAGAAATTCTGGCCTTGAAAAAGGAAAGAAACGCCATCCTTTTGGCGCACAATTATCAGCCCGGCATTATTCAGGATATTGCCGACCTTACCGGCGATTCATTGGAACTGAGTCGCAAGGCTCAAGAAACGGATGCCGACGTCATCGTGTTTTGCGGAGTGCATTTCATGGCGGAAACAGCCGCCGTTCTCAACCCCGAGAAAACTGTTTTACTGCCTAATCCGGCGGCTGGCTGTGCCATGGCGGACATGATTACAGCGCAGGATGTCCGCCGAATTCGCCAAGAGTTTCCCGGAGTCCCCATCGTGACCTATGTCAATTCCACGGCGGAAGTGAAGGCAGAAAGCACGATCTGCTGCACATCGGCCAATGTCACGCGCGTGGTGGCCTCCTTTACCCATGAAAAAGCCTTGTATTTAATTCCGGACCAGAATTTGGCTCTCTATGCCGCCCGGCATACGGACAAGACGATCCATTTCTGGAAAGGTTACTGCCCTGTGCATCATCGGTTGACGGCGTCCATGGTTCAAGAAGCCAAAACCGCCCACCCTGAGGCGCTCTTTCTCGCGCATCCGGAATGCCGGCCGGAAGTGCTGGATCTGGCCGATGAAATCACAAGCACATCAGGCATGTTACGGTATGTTCGCCAAAGTTCTCATGATTCCTTTCTCATCGGCACAGAGACAGGTATTTTGCACCCGATGCGCCGGGATAACCCGACCAAAACCTTTTATCCCGTCTCACCCCACATGGTCTGTCCGGATATGAAAAGAACGTCCCTTGATGACATTCTTCGTAGCCTGAAAACTCTAACCCCTCAGGTGCGTGTTCCGGAAGATATTCGCGTGAAAGCCCTTCAGGCTGTCGAACGCATGCTGCAGATCTGAGGTCCGTTCATGGATGAAAAAAGCACGTCCTATCGGCCCATTGTGGCCATCACCATGGGAGATCCTTCCGGGGTGGGGCCGGAAGTGATCGTCAAGGCTCTGCAACACTCGTGGGTCAAGGAAGCATGTCTGCCTGTGATTATCGGGGATGTGACGGCACTTCAAAGAGCCATGGATCTTGTGAGAATCCAGCTTCCTTTGAAGGTGATTCACGAAGTTGATCCCATCACCGCAGACAAGCAGCCGCAACAGGTTTACATCCTGTGCCGAACGTCTCTTTCCATCGATGACATCCCTTACGGAAACCCCTCAGCGGCGGCTTGCCGCGAAACCATCGGCTACATTCGCACCGCCGTACATCTGGCCTTGAACGGCGTCGTGGATGCCGTGGTCACAGGTCCGATTCACAAGGATGTGCTGCAGCAACACGGGTTTTCCTTTCCCGGACACACGGAATTTCTTCAGCATCTTACGGGGGCTTCGCATGTGGTCATGATGCTTGCAGGCCCGAAACTGAAGGTGGCTCTGGCCACCATTCACTGTGCCTTGCGCGATGTTCCGGAACGCATCACGCAGGAAAATGTGTTGAACACCCTGGAAGTTCTTACAAGTTCCCTCAAAAGGGATTTCGCGATTCAATGTCCCAAAGTGGCCGTCTCGGGTCTGAACCCTCACGCCGGAGAAGCGGGTCGGTTCGGGCGCGAGGAATTGGACGTCATCGTTCCTGCGGTGAACCATTTTCGCCACTCCCATCCTTCATGCGATGTTTCTGGCCCTTACCCTCCTGACACGGTTTTTTTTCGAGCCTTTCAAGGCGAATTTGATGCGGTCTTAGCCTTGTATCATGATCAGGGGCTTATCCCTTTGAAGCTGGTGCACTTCTACGAAGCCACCAATGTGACCTTGGGACTTCCCATCGTACGAACTTCCGTGGATCACGGCACGGGGTATGACATCGCCGGAAAAGGCATCGCCCACTGCGGAAGCCTTCTTTATGCCGTGCAGACCGCCGTGACCATGGTTCGCCACCGAAAAAGTTGAGCGCACCAAAGCATGCAGAACACCTTTGGGAAGGCTTCTCGTGAATGGATTCGTATTCGAGGAGCCCGGCAAAATAATCTGCAAAACCTTGATGTGGATATTCCCAAACAGGCCCTTGTGGTGGTCACAGGGGTCAGCGGGTCCGGAAAGTCCACGCTCCTTTTCGATGTGTTGCACGCCGAGACGCAACGACGCTATTTCAACACCTTTTTGCCTTCTTCCAGCATGGCTCTTGTGCCTACCTTTCGGTGGGAAAAGCCCGAGGTGGACTCCATCGAAGGCCTGAGTCCTACCATCGCTTTGGAGCAGGGCCGTTTTCCCGTTCAGCCTCGGTCCACCGTGGGAACCTTCACGGATATTTACGACCTTCTAAGGCTGCTCTTTACAAGGCTGGGGACACCCACGTGCCCTAGCTGTCGTCTTCCCATTCGATCCTACACCATTGGGCAGATGGCTGAGCAGCTTTTCCAAAGTCCTGAAGGGTCCCGAGTCATGATTCTGGCCCCCTTGGAACCCGTGGCTGAAAAAAAACTTTCCGGCTTTTTGACTTCTTTGAAAAGGGACGGCTTTTTGCGCGTTCGTTGGGAAAACCAGGTTTATTCCCTGGATCCCTTACCGGCTCTTCCTCGACGTCCTCAGTATTTTCTGGAACTGGTCGTGGATCGTCTAAGCCTGAAGCCTGATGCTTTAGGACGCCTTTCAGGTTCCCTGGAACTGGCTGCACGACACGGCCAAGGCTCCGTCAAGGTCGTGCAGGAAACAGGGGAAAGCCTCACTTTTTCCCAGATTCCCGTTTGCACCCAGTGTGGATATCGGGCGGAAGCGCCTTCCATGGCTTTGTTTTCCTTTTTTCATCCCAAAGGGATGTGTCCGCGTTGTGAAGGCACGGGAAAGGAACCGAACCCAAAGGCCACGAAGAGCTCAAAGCAGGAGGAAGAGGAACAGACATGGGTGGAAGGGATTCCCTGCACGGCGTGTGAAGGGCTGCGTCTCAACAAGCAGGCCCTTTCCATCATCGTGGGGGAACAATCCATTGCAGCCGTCAATGCCATGACGCTTACGAAACTGAGCGCATGGCTCATGCAGCTGGATTTTCATTCCCATGAAAAGGAAATCCTCACAAGAATCCGTCGGGAAATCCTTCCTCGACTGACCGCCTTGCAAAACCTTGGCCTCGGCTACCTCACCCTCGACCGATCCATGGCTTCCCTTTCTTCCGGCGAAACCCAACGCCTTCGATTGGCTCAGCAGTTGGCAGCACCTTTTTCCGGGACCGTCTACATTTTTGACGAGCCCAGTGTAGGGCTTCATCCCCAGGATCGACACCGATTAAGGGAGGTACTTCGAGACCTTCGACACCATGGCAACACGGTCCTTGTGGTGGAACACGACCTGGATACTTTACGCGAGGCGGATTATGTTCTGGAACTAGGTCCTGGAGCAGGACCCGCAGGTGGACGTCTTGTTTTTGCAGGCACTCCCGATGAACTGATCCAATGCCCGCACTCAACCACGGCCCCGTATCTTCACCGAACTTTCGGCGCCGAACACCCGCGATCCCTTTCCAAGAAACGCTTTTCTCACTTTTTGGAAATTCACGGCGCTCAGGGACACAACCTCAAAAACATCCACGCACGTTTTCCGCTCAGGGCCCTAACCTGTGTGACGGGGGTTTCAGGGTCGGGAAAGAGTTCTCTGGTGATCCAGACCCTCTATCCCGCTTTGCTTCGAGTCTTGCGAAAAACGGATGTTCCGTCTTTGCCTTACGAAAAAATTACGGGTTGGGAGGCTCTTTATCACGTGCATGTCATGGATCAGTCTCCCGTAGGGCGTCTTCCCAAGTCTATTCCGGCTACCTACTGCGGCGTCTTCGATCCGCTGCGCGCCCTTTTTGCCGGGTTGCCGGAAGCGAAGGCTAGAGGCTATTCCGCAGAAAGATTTTCGTTTAACAATCCTGGTGGGCGCTGCGAGTTCTGTCGAGGGGATGGACGTCTTCGCGTGGAGATGCTCTTTCTTCCCGATTTCTACGTGACATGCCCCTATTGCGAAGGTGCTCGTTACGAACCCAACACTTTGTCCGTTCGATTCAAGGGCCTGTCCATGGCGGATGTGCTGCGATTAACCGTTTCGGAAGCCCTGAATGTGTTTCGGCATCTGCCCGCCATCTCCAGAAAACTTTCGGTCCTCGAAGAGGTGGGTCTCGGGTATCTTCAGCTCGGCCAGCCAAGCTACACGCTTTCCGGCGGCGAATCCCAGCGGTTGAAACTGGCCAGGGCACTGGCTCGTTCCACGGCCAAGCCATCCCTTTATCTTCTGGATGAACCCACAACAGGGCTCCATCCCCAGGACGTGGAACGGCTCGTCAACCTCCTTCACCGCCTGGTGTCTAAAGGGCACACCGTCATCGTTATTGAACATGATCTTCAGTTTGTGCGATCGGCCGACTATCTGGTGGACTTGGGACCCGGAGCCGGGCCAGATGGAGGATGGATCGTCGCCGAAGGGGCTCTCGAAGAAGTGCTCACCCGATTTGACACTCCAACCATGGCAGCCCTGCGCGCTTCACCCTTCTAAAAACCTGGTCGAACATGCGCGGTGCCTTTCTTTGGGTCACATGCTTCTCGAATCCCCCTATCGGCTAAGCAACACCGCTTTTCTGGACGATTTCGCTTCGCTTCTTCCATAACCGGAATATTCTCCCGCTATCAATTCCCGTGCAGATCCTTAACCGGGCCACAGGCCAGTGTATTATCAAGCGGGAGGGAAAGACGCCGTGCGCGGTCTTGTTAAACACCCGAGGATAAGTGGTAGGCGATACAGTCCAGCTTGATGGTGAAGTCCACGTTTTCCACGTGGCAGCAATCCGGCACCTGGATCTGCACCGGAGCGAAATTGAGGATGCCGTTGATCCCTGCAAGAATCAGTTGATTGGCCACACTTTGGGCGGCACTGGCCGGTGTCGCGATGACCCCGATATGGACATCCCTTTCCCGCACCACTTCTTCCAGCTCGTCCACGTGGTTCACGATCAGTCCGTTGGGAAGTTTTTTTCCCACTTTCTGAGGATCCACGTCAAAGGCCGCCGTAAAGATGTAGCCATGCTTTACAAAATTGCCGTGACGCACCATGGAGGAGCCGATGTTGCCCAAGCCTACCATGGCCAGATTCCAGGTGCGGTTGAGTCCTAAGATCTCCTTGATTTGGTTGACCAGATCCGCCACGTGGTAACCGACCCCTCGAACCCCGAATTCTCCAAAATAGGCCAGGTCCTTTCGAATCTGCGCAGGATTGACACCGCACTGCTTGGCCAATCGCTCCGAAGAAATCACGTCCACATCTTCTTCGAGAAGCTCTTGTAACGTGCGAACATAGATGGAAAGGCGGTTAATGGTCGCCATGGGGATTTTGGCAAATTTCATCCTCTGCCCCTCATGCAGCCGTTGATGCCATCCCGCCGCGCTCGATTCGAGCGGCCGGCCCCTTGTGCATGCCTTTTCCCCGTTTCCATGCGTTGTGCCTCGCTTCACATGAGCCGGGGTAAAGAAAGGCCTCCCCGCCCCCTCGGGCTTTGAGGATCGAGAGGGCGGAAAGCCTTCTCGATCCTCGTTTCGGTTCGGCCTTCTTGAACTGCCTAAAATCGCCGATTAGTGAGCCAGACCCACGAAGCCCTGAATGAGCTTGGAGACCGGGTTGGCGTAGATGAGGATCAGGGCGATGACCAGAGCGTAAATACACAGAGACTCGATCATGGCCAGACCGATCATCATGGTCACGGTGATCTTACCGGACGCTTCAGGGTTCCGAGCCACGCCTTCCACGGAGCTCTTAATGGCCATGCCCTGGCCCAAGCCCGTTCCAAAGGCGGCGATGGCGATCCCGAAACCGGCGGCCACGGCCGAATACATGAAGAAGCGAAGGCCTTCCACCTTTTCGGCAGATCCCGCGTCCGCAGCCATGGCCAACGTGGTCAACCCCAGCACCAACAGCGTCGTGAAAAACCCAACTTTCCTAGACATCGATACAACCTCCTTGGATTGAGAATTAAGTTTATGCGGCCTTTCCTCCAACCGAAACCGCCTTGGGAAGCCTAGTGCGCCTCTTCGATGGCGCCCGCGAAATACATGGACGACAACAAGCAAAAGATGAACGCCTGCACAAATCCGGTGAAAAGACCCAGGAACATGATGGGCAGAGGAGCAAGATACAGACCCGCAAGGAAGAACAAAATGGCCAGCACCAGCTCTTCACCGAAAATGTTTCCAAAAAGACGGATGGACAGGCTGAGCACACGCGCCGTATGGCCGATGAGTTCGATCGGGAAAATCAGAGGGGTCAACCACCAGATGGGACCCATGAAATGTTTGATGTATTTGACGCCGTGAAACCTGACGCCGATCACATGGGTAAACGTCACCACAATAAGCGCGCAGGCCGCCGTGGTGTTGATGTTGGCTGTAGGTGCAAAAAAGCCTGGAATCATCCCCATGTAATTGCTCAAGAGGATGAAAAAGCCCAAGGTGGCGATGAGCGGAAAGGCAAAGCGTCCTTCCTCTCCCGTAATCCCCACCATGAAATCTTCGATCCCTGTGAGGACCATTTCAAAAAAGTTCTGGCCGCCCGACGGGACCAATTGCAAGCGGCTTACCGCCAGTTTGGCAAGAATGAGCAGCACAGCGGCCACCACCCAGGTGTACACCACATGGGGCAGAAGCAGCTTTTGCAAAAAGGTGTGAGCTTCATCAGCGCTGTGGACGATGGGAAGTCCCAGCTTCTCCAAAAGAATGCTGAGAAACAAGACCGGATGTTCCATAACCTACCTCTCTCCCCTCATGACCATTTTCGCCGCTTCGTGTATGGCCACCAACACAATGCTGACCATCACCACCGACAATCCCACAAGGAACGCCGGCGGATCCACCCATCCTTCATAGAGCACCGTAAAGACCACGAACACGGTGCCAAGGAATCGCAGGTAGTACTTGACAAAGAGCGCCCCTTTGGACGGGGGTTGCCCCGGGTATCGAAAAGCCCGGCGCATCTGCCACTTCATCACCTGAAAACTGGCCGTGACCGTCGCCCCTCCCAGAAGCACTCCCAAAGCTTCCCTTACGGAAAACAGGATCGCGGCACCCAGCACGGCAAAAAAGAGAAGAATCACATTCACAAGCTGAATGCGCCGAACCAGCTTATCGTCGCTCAGCAGGGTAACCACGAGCCCCTTACGGCCTTCGCTGATCCTCGCGCTGCTGCTTTCGCATGAACCGAACGTAGTTGCGAAAGCCCGCGATGACCCCCATGACCAGAAAAACCAGCGTGAGCCATGGGAAAGTTCCGAAACTGGCATCCAGCCAGTATCCGATCGCTACGCCGATGAAAATGGCGAAAGCCACCGAGAATCCCAGGGTACTCGCCAAGCCCACCTGTTTAAGGTATTTTTTCGTCTCTTCTTTCATCGGCCACTTCGTGTAAATTATCACAGACTACCTAGCATAGGGCCCCTACCAAGTCAACGCAATTTTTCCACCCAAGGCTTTCCATGTCCTCGGGGCTCCAAAGCCGATATTTGGAGCCTTTTTTCCATAACTTATGCACCCAGCCCACGTGGCTGCAGTCATCCTGAAAACGGCCTCAGGACGCCTATTAGCGCGCCAACGTCTCTTTCACCACCCTTAGGGATTCCAGGGCGGCTTGCGCCGTGCGATGCAGATCCTCTTCCTCGTGAGCGGTGCTCACGAAAAAGCTTTCAAACTGAGACGGCGCCATGTAGATGCCTCGATCCAGCATTTCCCTGTAAAAGACCGCGTAAGCGGCCGTGTTGGATTTTAAAGCCGTGGTGAAATCCGTGACTTCTTCCTGGGTGAAAAAGCCGGTACCCATGGATCCGATGCGGTTCATGGTCACCGGCACATCGGCGATGCTGGCGGCTTCACGAAGCCCGGCCTCCAGGGTGGATCCTTTTTGCTCCAAAGATTCGTAGACCCCCGGTTCCGAGAGCACCTGCAGCATAGCAAGGCCGGCGGCCATGGCCAAAGGATTTCCCGACAGGGTTCCGGCCTGGTACACATCACCCAAAGGCGCCACCTTTTCCATAATGTCCCGTCGCCCCCCGTAGGCTCCTACGGGAAGGCCGCCCCCGATGATTTTCCCAAGGCAGGTAAGGTCCGGTCGGACCGAGAATCGCTCCTGAGCCCCTCCGGGAGCCAGCCGAAACCCGGTGATCACCTCATCGAAGATAAGCAGGCTGCCGTAAGCGTCACATAGGCGGCGCAGTTCCGGAAGAAAATCTGGTTTTGGAATCACGGTCCCCATGTTCCCGGCCACCGGTTCCACAATGATGCATGCGACGGTTTCCCCATGGGCTTTCATGGCGGCTTCCACGGATGCCACATCGTTGTAAGGCAAGGACAAAGTATGAGCCACCACTTCCGGAGGCACCCCGGGGCTTCCGGGAATGCCCAGCGTCGCCAGCCCGGATCCTCCTTTGACCAGCAGGCAGTCGCTGTGGCCGTGATAACAGCCGTCAAACTTGATGATCTTCGGCCGTCCCGTATACCCTCGCGCCAATCGAATGGCGCTCATGGTAGCTTCCGTGCCTGAATTCACCATGCGCACCATGTCCATGGAGGGGACCATGGAGACTACTTTTTCGGCCAGTTCCACCTCCAGGCGGCATGGAACACCGTAGGAGGTGCCCTGGGTTGCCGTAAAACGCACGGCTTCAACCACCCGAGGATGCGCATGCCCGATGATCAGCGGTCCCCAGGATCCCACATAGTCGATGTAGATCCGTCCGTCTTCGTCTTCCAATCGACATCCCGCCGCCCTTTTCACGAAGAAGGGCGAAGCCCCCACGGAACGGCAGGAACGCACCGGGCTGTTCACCCCTCCGGGGATGACCTCCTGAGCTCGACGGAAAAGCTCGTCCGAAATCCTGTTGTATGCCATGCCTACCCCCTTTTTCCCTAAACTTCACAAAAAAACCAAAGGTCTTTCAATCTCGGATTCAATCTTCCTTGAGTCTTTGAATCTCTTCATGATAGGCGTGCATCAATTCCTCCAGCCGAAGCATTCCCACAACCCCCAAATCCTTTTCTTCCACGGGAATCTGGCCGTAACCCGAAGCCAGGAATTTCATCAGGGCTTCGTAGAGGCTCTCATCCGGCCGCACGCTGATGGGAGGAGAAGCCAATTCGCCGACGACGAGAAGTTCCGCCACCGAGTCCTCAAAGAGCACGGAACGCACATCATGAAGCGACAAAATTCCCTTGAGACGAAACCGGTCGTCCACCACCGGAAAAAAGGACTCACGCGTGTGAACCATAAATCTTTTGAGTTCTCGAAATGTCATGTCCTGGGGAAGGCTGGTCACAGGTAAGGTGGGATCGTAGGCATCTCGCACCTTGAGGTTTTCGAGAACGTTCATCACCATGTCTGTGCGGTGAGCCGGAGAATGAAATTTGTTCAGGACCTGTTTTTCATACAAGGACCAGCCCTGGGAACACAGCACGGCAATCACAGACGCAAACATCAGGGGTACGACAAGACCGTAGCCCCCTGTCATCTCGCAGACCATGAGCAGAGCCCCGATGGGGGCTTTGGCCACGCCACCGAAAAAGGCGCCCATCCCGACCAAAGCAAAAGCCCCCGAATCCGCCACCCACTGAGGAAAAAGGCTGCACGAAACCTGGCCGACCGCCCCTCCTAACATGGCCCCGATAAAAAGAGACGGCCCAAAAACACCACCGCTGCCGCCTGAAGATATGGTGCAGGAAGTGGCCAGAATCTTCAGCACGGCTAGGCCGAGCATCAGCGAAACGGGTAAGGTGCCGAAAAGGGCTTGTTGAATCGTGCCGTACCCGCTGCTCATAATTTCAGGTCGCCAGTAGGCGATGATCCCCACCATCAAGCCTCCCACGGTGGGAATGAGGGCTTTTTTCAAGGGAATCCGTCGAAAGAAGTAATCGCGCATGCCGTAAAAGACTTTGACATAGGTGAATCCGAACGGCACACACACCAGCCCCAGAACGGCGTAAAAGAGGAGTTCCACGGGATTGGCAAAATGAATGGGGGGAATGTCAAAAATGGGGCGCTGTCCGAAGATGCTGATAAAGATGGCATTGGCGATCACGGAAGACATGATGCACAGAATAATGCCTTCCGTTTCGAAGTCTTCCCGGTAGAGCACTTCAATGGCCGTCAGGGCTCCTCCCAGGGGAGCTCGAAAGATAGCCCCAAGACCAGCGGCGCATCCCGCCAACAGCATCAAGCGCCGCTCCCGAACATTCATGCGCAATAAACGCGCCACCCAGGAACCAAACCCGGCGCCGATCTGGGCAATAGGCCCTTCTCGACCCGCACTGCCCCCGGTCGCCAGAGTAATAATGGAAGCCAGGCCCTTCACGTAAGGCACTCGGGTTCGAATAATGCCGTTTTTGTTGTGAAAGGCGTCGATGAGAGCATCTGTGCCGTGTCCTTCGGCTTCCGGGGCGTATCGATAAACCAAAAAGCCCGAAAGAAGCCCCCCGAAAGCGGGGAGCACCAGAAGCATCCATCGGCGAAAGACCGGGGAAGGTTCCAGAGTGACCAAGCGTTCTCCACCGGGTTTACTTAGAGGATAGCCGGCCAGGTATTCTTGAAAGAGATAGGTTCCCCACTCCAAAAGGACAAAGAAAAGGCACGCCCCCAGTCCGCTGACGACGCCGATGATGACGCTGTAGACAACATAGCGTAAGGTTTTGTTGCGTTCCAGGGAGGCTCGAATTTCGGCAAAGCGGCTCACCGATCGCTGATCCTTAGCGGGCGAAAAGGCTGGACCAAGCCTTGACCCTCGTGGGCTTTCCTCAAACGAAGGCAGTTCCGAAGGCTTCGATTCCCGGCCGGGAGCCATGAAATAATGAAAGTCGACACGGTGTTAAAGCTTGGCCTTTCAAGCCCTTCAATTCTCTTCCACCGTAATTTCATACTGCTCCACATGAAAGTTGCGTTCCCCCTGAACATGAAAACAGGCATGCAGGGCTTCTTCCAGTCTTTCTAAAGCGGTGCGTTCTTCATCCAAAAGTCTGGCCGCCACTCGAGGGTGCACTTGAATCAGCACATTGCGGCCGAAAAGGTCCCTTTGTTCCCTTTGAATTTCTCGCAAGATTTCATAGCACAGGGTCTGAGTGGACTTGAGCTGCCCGTGCCCTTCACAATAAAAACAGGGCTCGCAGAGCGTTCGTCCAATGCTTTCCCGGGTTCGTTTTCGAGTCATCTCAATGAGGCCCAGCTCAGACATACGCAAGATGTTGGTTTTGCTCTTGTCCTTGCGCACGGCTTCCTTCAAGGCGTTGAAAACCTTTTCCCGGTTGGCCTCCTTTTCCATGTCGATAAAATCGATGATGATAATACCCCCAATATTTCGAAGCCTCAGCTGGCAGGCGATTTCTTTGACGGCTTCCAGATTGGTTTTGAGAATGGTTTCTTCCAGGTTCCTTTTGCCCACGTAGCGACCGGTATTGACATCAATGGCCGTAAGAGCTTCCGTGGTTTCAATAACGATATAGCCTCCGGACTTCAGCCAGACCTTCTTGCTGAGCGCCCTTTGCACTTCCATCTCGATCCCGTAGGCGTCAAAGATGGGCTCGGAACCTTCGTAAAGCTCGATGCCGTTTTTCAAGGAAGGCAAAAAGGTTTCCGTAAACTGCAAGACTTTTTTGTACTCTTGAGGGTTATCAATGATGAGGCGGTCCACTTCCTTGGTGAAAAGATCTCGAACGGCTCTCAGGGTGATATCCAGATCCCGGTACACCAGGGACGGGACCGGAGCGTTTTCAGAGCGGCGCTGAATGTTTTGCCACAGCTTGAGCAGGAACTCCATTTCCGCCTGAATCTTTTCAGCGTCTTCACCTTCGGCCGCTGTCCGCACGATGAAGCCGCAATGAGCCGGCTTGATATCAAGGACCAGGTCCTTTAGGCGCTTTCGTTCCTTTTCGTCTTCAATACGTCGAGAAACCCCCACATGGTCCATGAGGGGCATGAGAACCAGGTTTCTTCCCGGTAATGTCACATGGGTGGTGATTCTCGCCCCTTTGTTCCCCAAGGGTTCCTTGGCCACCTGCACGAGAATTTCCTGACCTTCCCGCAATCTGTCTTCGATGGGAAGATCCGGAAGTTGTCTTTCTTCCAGCGACGCCTCGGAATCACTCGTATCTTGGTAAGGTTCCGGCTCCTGGGGTTCTTCCCGTTCGGGTGCGGGATCCTGAAAAATCTGATCCATTTCCATTAAGGGATGGTGGACATCGCTCACATACAAGAAAGCTGCCTTCTCCAGACCGATATCCACAAAGGCGGCCTGCATCCCGGGAAGGACACGTACCACACGCCCCTTATAGATATTGCCGGCAATACCTGCATCGGACGCTCTTTCAATGTAAAGCTCAGCCACCTGGCCGTTTTCTACTAGAGCGACCCGAGTTTCATAAAAATCGGCGTTGATAATCAATTCCGCAGCCATCGTTTAATCCTCTAAAGGCGCCACGGAAACTTTGCATAATCGGCACGCCTTGAAAAGGTCGCCGGCTTCCGGCAACAACACTTCAAGAAAGCTCTGAGGCCGAAAGCGTGCCGCGGCTCGTTCCACAAGTTCCATGGCCACGGTCGTTCCATCAAGGCGATGTACGGAAAGCAAGACATCGGCGCACCGAGCCTCAACGTGCCCTCTTTTGGTCTTTTTGCTTACCAGGTGATCCGCGCATGCGGCAGAACGTGTTATGATAGCTTCCACCAGTTCTTCGGTCAAACCGGAAAGACGATACGTCACTCGAAACGCTGTGGCTTTTCGAACGGTTTCATCAGAGAGTGTCGCATGGAGCACACGAAAGCCTTGCGGCAAAACCGTGTTGAGACGATCCACAATTTCTGCTTCGGCTACAGGCTCTCGCAACTGAATGTCCGCTTCCTCCACTTCGCTTTCCATCCCTACCGGCAGAGCTTCTCGAAAGGAAATCTTGGCATGGGGATGATACCCCTGGGTGTAAGCCACTGGAAGCCCGGAGCGTCGCAGGGCCCTTTCCATAATGTGGTTCATTTCCAATTGGCCGTAGAAACGGGCTTGGTCCTTTTTTGCGAACCGCAGCGTGTACGTGCGAAAAATCTTGAATGTTTCGGCGGGCCCTGTGCCCCGTGGCACAACCTCGGGCTTGAAGTCCTCAAAGAGGTGGGGTTTCACATGGACGCCGTCACAGGCACCACATCCGAAACAGGATTCCCAACGACAATCGCCCGTTCGCTCATAGGCCAGGGCTTTTTCCCATTCCTTCCATAGATAGCTTTTGAGCACGCCGGCACTGAGATGATCCCATGGCAGAGGATCCGAGGCGCCATAGGAGCGCCGTGCTTCAACGTCGGCGGTCACAGCCGCTTCAGCAAAAGCTTCGTCCCAGATGTTCCGCTGAAAGAGCTCATCCCAAGCATCAAAACGGGCCCCTTTGCGCCATGCCGCCTCGACCACCCTTGCCAAACGCCGATCACCTCGGGCTAAAGCCGCCTCTAGAACACTCAGGTCCGGACTGTGCCATTTCAAGCGTATGCCGGGACGTTTCAACCGCTCTTTAAGAAATTCCAGTCGACGGTTCATTTCCTCTCTGGCAATCTGCCCCGACCATTGAAAGGGTGTCATGGGCTTTGGCACAAAGGTCGAAACCGCCACATGCACGCCGGCTCGATAAGGTTTTCCCAACTGCCAAACCCGAAGGCTCAAACGGGCGATTTCCTCTAGGTCTTCCAAGGTTTCTGTGGGAAGGCCCATCATGAAGTAGAGCTTGATGCCTTTCCAGCCCAAACGGTAGGCATCCTTGACGGTTTCGTAGAGATCCTCTTCTTCGATGTTCTTGTTGATAAGGCATCGAAGACGGCGACTCCCTGCCTCCGGAGCCACCGTAAAGCCCGTTTTGCGCACGCGCCGGATGCACTCCATGAAGTCCTGGGACAGGGTTCCGACCCGCATGGAAGGAAAAGAGAGAGCCACACGACGCCCTTCCATTTCCTGCATGACAGCATGAAGCAACCAGCCCAGCTGGCAGTAATCCCCCGTGCTTAAAGACAGCAAGGACACCTCTTCAAAACCGGTTTCCGTAACAGCCCGACACGCCTTTTCCAAAAGATTCTTTGGATGGCGTTCCCGAACTGGGCGATACACAAAACCCGCCTGGCAAAACCGGCAGCCTCGAGTGCATCCTCGAGCGATCTCCAATCCCAAGCGGTCATGCACGATCTCCACCAAGGGAACCAAAGGACGCTCCGGCAAAGGGCTTTCCGCGTCCAAATCCGCAACGACCCTCTTTTTGACTGAAGTGTAATCCGTAAATTGGGGTTGGACCCCTAGGAATCGACCCGCAGCGTCATAGTGCGGTTCAAAAAAACAAGGGACATAAATCCCGGGAAGGCGTCGGACTCCTTCAAGAAATTCGCGTCGAGTCCCCCGGGACGTTTTCCAGTCTCGGTAAGCCTGCGTCAGATCCGCCAGAACCTGTTCGCCTTCTCCAAGAACAATGAGATCGAAAAAAGGTGCCAAAGGCTCCGGATTATAGGCACAAGGGCCTCCGGCAATGACAAAGGGATGCGAAAGATCTCGCTCTTTACTGTGAAGGGGAATGCCGGCCAGATCCAGAATCGTCAAAATGTTCGTGTAGCTCAGTTCGTACTGAAGGCTGAATCCGAGGAAATCAAAGTCGCTGAGCGGACGTCGGCTTTCCAAGGCATAAAGAAGGCTGCGGGTTTCTCTGAGGCGCTTTTCAAAATCGGGCCAAGGAGCATAAACCCGGTCTGCCAGGACGCCTTCCATGTCATTTAAGCGATGGTAAAGGAGTTGTATGCCGAGGTGGCTCATGCCCACTTCATACACATCGGGAAACGCCAAGACGTAGCGGACATCAGCCTCTTCAAATCTTTTGGCGCGGGCATGAATTTCTCCTCCCAGATACCGCCCGGGGCGTTCAATACCCAGAAGGAGCCGGTCGAAATCATCACTCGACAACATTCCCTTATTCCTAGCAGTTTCTTCAACCATCTTCACAGCATGTCCGCCAATCAACACACGGGACGGTGTCCAGAATCGAACCAGTACATCCGCCCTTCAGCCTACCGGTGCCGAGGAAACCGACACTCGACTATGGCCGTTCCCACCCTTCCGGACTCCAGCCTACCAGTGCCGGGGAAACCTCATGACCACCCTTTAGGGACAGACCTGCATGGCCGTCCCACCTTCTCGGGCAACGTTGGCATTCGCGAAAAAGCTCTTGGCGATCTCCGGTCAGGCTTCATGCACTAATCCCAGCCACAGCGACACACGACGACGGACTCCCGACCCGCTGCGTTTAGGCAGAGACTCGAGCACTGTACAAAGGCGACATGGAACGCAGTCGGGACACCACCGTAGCGAGGGTTTCCGCAGCTTGATGCACTTCGTCTTCGGTGTTTTCTTCATCCAAAGTAAAAAGCAGTGTCCCGTACGCTCCATCCCCCAAAAGCCCCATGGCTTCCAACACATGAGACGCCTTGGCCGTGATGGACATACACGCCGAGGCTCCCGCCACGCAGATACCTCTTAAATCCATGTGTAACAGCAGGGCTTCCCCTTCCACATATCGAATGGACACATTGACCAGACCGGGAAGATGCCTTTCCGGGTGCCCATTGAAACGCACTTCATCGATCAGCTTCGAGATACGTTCCCGTAAAAGCTTTTCCAGCCGAAGGCACCGTTCCATTTTGGCCGAAAGCCTCAATCGCACGCGCTCCGCCGCAGCCCCCAATCCCACAATTCCGGCGACATTTTCAGTTCCTGTTCGGCGCCCTTCTT
>FWWL01004289.1_pt1 | contig 24341 bp, 22 predicted proteins | sample 2228331 | NCBI WGS metagenome assembly FWWL01 (sample SAMEA103939775, study PRJEB20133) | metagenome | reverse complement strand
ATGAGCTGAAGCGCGCGGTCGAGCCTCTCCCGGTCCAGGTCCACCAGGGCCACCTCCCTGCCCCGGCAGGCCAGGAGGAGCGCTATGGAGTGGCCCATGACCCCCGCTCCCACCACCAGAACCTTCCTGATCCCTCCCTCGCACAAAGCGCCTCACCTCCTCAAACAGCGCGCAAGAACGTGCGTGCGCATCGTCCTCCCCTGACCACGTAATCCTCAGCCGCCCCTGTGCCGCTTCCTCGCCACTCTTTCCTCCCGGGGTGGCCTTCCCCGGCCATGGTCCAGCGGATGCCGTCGACATCTCCCCGGGTGACCATCCAGCCTCGGCTCCCGGTGTTCGCCATCGGCGGCGTACTGGCAATATACAAACGACATCGCCCCGGTTCCTGTCCCGCCCTCACTACTCCGGGGAGAGACCCTCTCCCCTGCGCCGGACCTTTCGGATCTGGAAATCCGAGACCAGCTCTATCAGCCATGGGAAGATCCGGTTGAGCCGGTAGATGGTGCTCGCCGAGCCGGGCAGGATGAAAAACCGTCCCCGGCGCATCCCCTTGAGAAGGCACTCCGCGACCTCCTCCGGCCGCATGATACCTCCCCCTTCGCTGATGGCTCTGGTCTCCGGTGGCTTGTTAATGTTTTCCACGGCAAAACCCGGGGTGTCCGTATCCGGCGGGCAGAGAACGGAGACCCCGATCCGGTGACCTCTGGCCTCAGCGCGCAGGGCCTGGCTGAAACCCACGACGGCGAACTTGGAAGCGGCATAATCGGTGTAGCCGAAGATGCCCAGGAAACCCAGCACGGAGGAGGTGTTGACGATGTACCCTCCCCTCCCCTTCATGTGCGGGAAGAGGGCGGAGACCGTGTTCCAGGCCCCGTAGGCGTGCACTTTCATGGTCTCGTCGAACTGCTCGTAGGATATGTTCTCGAAATAGTCAGGGTAAGCGCGGCCGGCGCAGTTGATGAGGATGTCCGGGGGGCCGAACTCCCTGACCGCCTCCTCCATGACCCGCGCGACCTGGTCGTGGTCGGTGACGTCCATCTGTCTCCAGGCCAGGCGCTGTCCCCCGTGCCTTCTTTCACGCTCCAGCTCCGCGAGAGCCGCCTCCAGTCGCTCCCTGCCCCGGGCGAAGATGACCACGTGGGCCCCTTCCCTCACCAGGAGTTTTGCCGTGGCCAGCCCTATCCCGCTGGAGCCACCCGTTATGAATACCGTCTTGCCGTCAAATGACCTGACAGTCAACTTCCCAGCCACGGCCGTCACCCCCAGGATACAAGCGCCACTGCCGGCTCGAAGTCAGCCCCTTTCCATTTCCGACGATCTCTGACCCGAGTCGCACAAGCCGGTTTTCCATCCCCCCTTGCATCCATCAACTGATGCCCTTGAGGGTATCAAAACAAGACCCGACCCCCTCTTGCGTCACCGCATGTGTAAGGCGCGGACGATCAGCCTTTTCACCGTCTCGGAAACAGCCAGATATAGAAATGCCAGGGACACTATGAGGGCCATATGGGCCGGTGTAGGTCTGATAAATTCGAAAAAGTCAGCGGTCCATGGGATCAGCGGCAGGGCGAGTGTGAGCGCAAACGCCACCAGCGATAACCAGATGATGATCTGTGCCGGTCGACCCGATCTCTCGATCGGCAGGAGCGAACGGATGGATGCCAGGAGGAAGAGCTCCGTGATCACGCTGGCAACGAACCAGTTGGTCTGCAGCACCTCCGGAGAGATGCGATAGAAAAAACCGAAAAACACGAAATCAAAGACCGTGCTGACCAGTCCCAGGGTTATGAACATGATATATAAAGAGCGGAAATCGTAGCGTTGCGGCCGGTCGACGTCCTCGTCGGTGACACGGTCGTACGCGATGGCCATCATCGGGAAATCGGAGAGCAGGTTCAGGAGCAGCAACTGCTTGGGCAGCATGGGCAGAAATGAGATCATCAGAGAGCCGATGGCCACGGCATAGAAGTTCCCGAAGTTGGAGATGAGCGTGGCGCGGATGTATTTCAGCGTGTTGGAGAAGGTCTTGCGCCCTTCGCGGATGCCGTCCACGATCACCCTCAAATCGTTCTTCAGGAGTACGATATCGGCGACCTCACGCGCCACGTCCGCAGCCGACTGGACCACCATGGACACGTCTGCCGCCTTCAACGCCGGCGCGTCATTTATCCCCTCCCCGAGGAAACCGACTACATGGTCTTCCTTGAGGAGCTCGATCAACTCCAGTTTCTGCTCCGGGGTCGCACGCGCGAATACCCGGATGTCGCTGACGCGTTTGTGTTGTTCGGACAGGGGAAGGGAGAGAAAGGACGAAGCGTCGACCACCTCGCTTCTGTCCGATACCAGTCCGGCCTCGCGGCCCACCGCTTCAGCCACCGTGAGGGAGTCGCCGGTGATGATGGTGATCGCCACGTTCAGGTCTCTGGCCGCCGCGATAGCCTCTTTTGTGGTGTCTTTGAGTCTGTCGACGAACGAAACCAGTCCGGCGAAGTGAGTGCCGCTGCCGTCATCGTAGCTAACGCCGAGCACCCTGTGGCCCTGCCGCTCCTCGACTTCGATCCAGTCTCCGATACTCTCCTTTTCGACCAGTCCTCGTTCCAAGAAGTACTCGGGGCTTCCGCGTCGGATGTGCAGTCGTGTTCCGTCGGCCTCGCGCACCACAACCCCGTTGCTGCGGAGCCTCGGGTCGAAAGCTTCCTCCTCGAGGACCTCAAAGGTGGCAAGGTAAGTGCGCTGTTCGGATGAAAGCGCTTCGTCAGCCGCGCGGTCAAAAGGTTCAGGATTCCGTTCTTCCAGGTCGTGCCCCGCCAGGCGCACCAGAAGGAGCGGGTCAAAGCGCGATCCGGAGGCCTTGAATTCTCCTGCGTAAACCAGGCGGTTCTCGGTTATCGTACCGGTCTTGTCGGTACAGAGGAGGTTCACCGAACCGAGGTCCTGCACTGAGGAAAGCCGCTTGACGACGACGTCTTTCCTGGACAGCTGGAGCGCGCCGCGAGAAAGGGAAAAGGTCAGGACCATGGGAAGCCCTTCGGGTATTACCGAGACGGCGAGGGCGACGGCGAAGATGAGCAGCTGCACGATATCTGTATCCCGTCCTTCGATCAGGACGTTCGCCAGGACGACGAAAACCAAGGTGGTGAGGGTGGCCCATAGTATGAACTTGCTGATACGGTCGATACCCTTTACCAGCTCGCTCTCTTCCTGCACTCTCGAAGCGGTGGCGGCGATCGCGGCCAGGCGAGTGCGCGCGCCCGTGGCGGTGACTTCCGCCAGGGCATTTCCGCTTACGATGATCACTCCCTGCAGGAGACGATGCTCGTCAGTAGCCTCCTCCATAGCCCCCAGGGCTTGCTTGCTAACCGGGATGCTCTCTCCGGTGAAAGTCGTCTCGTCGACCAGTAGATCGCGTGATTCGCGCACGACGGCATCCGCCGGGACTATGTCTCCGGATTCCAGCTTCAGGATATCGCCAGGGACGATGAGATCCGTCGGCACTTCCTGGTCGCAACCATCGCGACGCACGGTTATCGTGCGCACCAGGTATGATTTTAGCCTCTCCACCGCGGCGTTTGACTTGTACTCATGGTACACGTTCAGGCCGGTCCCCACGAAAACGAAGAAGAGGATGAAGGACGCGTCGATCGGTTCCCTGAGGGCGAAGGTCACGGCTGCCGCTCCCAGCAGCAAAAGATTGAAGACACCCCGAAACTGCCGAAGGATCAGCCGGAACACGATGTGACGCTGCTCGGGCAGAGCATTGGGGCCGTAAAGCGCAAGGCGTCGCTCCGCTTCAGCGCGATCGAGTCCGTCCCAGTCGCCCATCTCACCTGATTGCATCGGATGCGGGGAGGGCATCTCGCCTTCCGTTACGTGCAGGGATGTTCCGGCATCTCAACCCCCGGTATCCCTTACAGCATTATAACCTTTACGAGGCATGGATATCTCTCTTCGGCAACTGCCGTCTCCCCCTCGTGCAGCTCTCCCATCCCCGGCCAGCGTTTAACCAGGCGTATTCTTCCATAGACAGGCGGCCGACCCAGCGGCTGGGAACGCGGTTCATCTCCCGCACTCCGGATATAATCCACTGGCTCATATGACCTTCCTGCGCATGAGACATAGGTCAGAACGCGCCTCGGCACCCGCGCATCTCTCGGGATTTCCGGAAGAGGACCGCCGGATATCCGAGTGTCCCCCTGACGGGGAGCAGGCATTTTATGCCATAATCGGCCGCAGGTGTTAGACCTCGACGCGAAATCCGATAACCTCCCGATCTCAAGTGCTTTCTTCACCGCCACCCGCATACGGTGGGTTGCTTTCCTGCAATCCACCCACCCGCCCAGACACGTTACCCATGCCTCCGGTTACCGTTTGCGTTGAAGGACCAGGGCATCGAGGATGTTCCTCCGAAGTGTGGCATAAGGCCACGTTCACCACCAGCCCGATCCCTGGCACTGGCACTGCCGCAGGCCCTGCGATAAGAAGGGCAGGCCGACCTGTATATGGCCACTGTAACGGGCGCTGCCGCGTCCCGGTGATCGTGGAAGAGCCATAAGGCGATCTCCGGGGATCACACTGACGCCCCGGTCGGAATATTACGAAGAAGCTCGCGGAGGACGCGTGGTTCCACGAGGGATTTAAAATGGGAAAGCGATTTCCGCCCTCCTGGCCGAAGCCCGCCCACGCGAGCCGCGTAAAAGGGGCACCGTTAAGCTCCCACCCCGGTGAATCGGAGGCGCAGCTCGAGTAGAATAGAATCCAGGCCCAACGATATCTCGTGAGTTAAACGCTCGCAGGGGGACTTTTCGGGTGGCCTTGTTTTTCTGCAGTGTCTGGAGCACTCCGCAATCGTGCGCATTTGAGTGCCTGAGGCTCGACACGGCGAGCTGGTGGACGACCGCCGAATCTCACGAATAATGCTTTCCACGCGTGCCGCGTTTCTCTTTCGACTGACCGTTCATCGGGCATGATAACGGCCAGGATGATGAGGGTAAAAAGATGGAGGGTGGTCCGTCAGGGATCGCGTCGGGGTATTCTTTCCCTCGCGATCCGCGGGAAAGAGAGGGTATGGATGAGGAGGTGCGGGATGAAGAGATTCGAGGGTATCTTCGCCGTCATGCTCACCGCGTTCGACGAGCACTGGGAGGTCGACTTCCGGGCCATGCGCCACATGACGGAATACCTGGTGGGATCTGGGGTGCACGGCCTGGTGGTTCTGGGGAGCAACGGGGAATGCCCCTACATCGGCCACCGTAAGAGGAAGAACGCCGTGGATCTGGTGGTGGAGGCCTGCGCCGGGCGAGTCCCGGTCATCGTGGGGATAAACGCCAGGGGGCTGGACCCGGCCCTGGACATGGCCGCCTACGCGGAGGGCGCGGGAGCGGACGGGCTTCTGGTGGCCCTGCACCGCTTCTATCCCCTGGACGAGGAGGCGGTTCTGGACTTCTACCGCCGGCTGGCGGAGGGAACCCGGTTGCCCATCCTTTACTATAATTTTCCAACCCATACCGGATCGGCCCTTTCGCCCAGATCCATCGCCCGCATAGCCTCCGAGGTGCCCTCGGTGGTGGGGGCCAAGGAGACCATCTTCGACGTGGAGGAGGTGGGCGAACTGGTGAGCTCGGCGGGCGAGGATTTCTGCGTCTTCACCGGCATGTCCTTCAACCTGATGGCCACCATGGAACGAGGCGCCTGCGGGGCCATATGCCCTCTGCCCAACTTCGCTCCACGTCTGGTCCTGGACCTTTACGAGGCCTGCCGGGCGGGGGACCGGGAAAAGGCGGAGGCCCTCCAGAGCGAGGTCTACTCCTACGCGCCGCTTCTGGCCTCCTCCCCCACCCCCCACGCCATGCAGAAGGAGGCCCTTCGCCTGATGGGGCACCCCATCCACCCGAGGGTCATGAGTCCCCTGCCCCAGCTCTCCCCGGATCAGGCCAAAACGGTGAGGGAGTTCCTGTCCTCCAAGGGTCTGATCTGAAGCGCGGGGAGCGTCGAAGCCGCCTCAGGTCGTGGAAATCCCCTGCGGATCGGGGATATGATAAACAAAGCGGGGTAGACAACCCGGCACTGATCCGGACAGGACTCCGCCCGAGGGCGGAGCGGAACGACCTGCCCAGAGGAGGTAAGCTGATTTGAGGACCTGGGGAATATCCTTCGGGGAGAGGGAACGCATGGAGCTGGAGCGCATCGTCATGGACGACGACCGCGAAGCGGCGCTGGCCTTCCTCAAAAAGGTAATATATCCCAGGATAAAGGAGAGCGAGAAACCGGGGAGTTGTTTCCACGACACCAGCAAGCCGGTGGAAAAACTGGAGCGCCCGGTGAACCTCCACAAGAGGCTCGGCGACTTCCGCTGAGGGGAAAGCGATCGGACATGCAACCGGTCGGCCCTTTCCCTGCTGTTCCGACGCTCCGTCACCCTTCCCGGCTCGGGACTGCAGAATTCAGAATTCAAGACCCGACCCCTTTCTTTTTGGGGAGTCGTTGCTTAAAATATGGATGATGCCCGCCGGTGGGGGCATCTTCCCCGCGATTTTTTTATTGGCCGGTGCGGGGAAGGCTGAGAAAGGAGTTGTGAGGAGACGGTGAACATCTACGTCGGAAACCTGAGCTACGGTTCGACTGAGGATTCCCTGCGGAACCTCTTCGAAACGTACGGTGTGGTGGACACGGTGAGCATCATCATCGACCGCCAGACGGGGCGCTCCCGCGGGTTCGGTTTCGTGGAGATGCCCAACGAGGAGGAGGCCAGGGCGGCCATAGCCGGCCTGGACAACAGGGAGTTCGAGGGAAGGGTTCTGCGGGTCAACGAGGCCCGTCCGAAGCCCGAACGCAGGTCCGGCTACAACTGGTAACGGGTGACCGTCGAGGGGTGAGTGTTCGGGGCGCCGGCGGCGGCGCCCTTTTCCGTCCCCCACCCTGAAGCGTCGCGGGAAGCGCGAATCTGCCGTTCACCATCCCGGCAGGGTATGGCCACCTTTCGTCCCCGCGTATTCGAAATACATGGGCCTCTCCACCACCACGGGGGAGTCCGACCGGACCATGAGGGACAGCTGGTACCCCTCCCCCGCGTCGTGGTTCACGAAGACCGTCTGGCGGGTCCTGGGAGGCACCACGAAGAGGCGCGGGGGCAGGGCTCCCACTTCCTGGGTGAGGTAGGTCACCACCACCCTGGCTTCGTCGCTCCCGGGATTCTGGATGCACAGCCAGGTGTGAAAACCTGGTCCGGTATAACCCTCGGCCAGGAACCATTCCTTTCCGGCCCGGGGGCATCCCATGACGCAGTCGCCGCCCTGCCGGCCTGCGTAGTCGAAGTACATGGGACGTTCGGCCAGGAAACAGGCGGTGGATACGAGGAGGATGGACACGTCCTTGTCCCTTCCCACCTCGCCGGGGACATAGACCGTGTATCTCCTCCCGGCGCGCACGATGTAGGACCTCTCAACCACCGACCCCTGTCCCGGACCGGGCTGGAACGAGGCGTAGACCAGGATGTTGAAGGGGTTCGGGTTCTGGATGGTCAGCCACTCCTCGAACCCCGCGCGTGTCGTTCCCTCGGCGAAATAATAGGTCTGGGAAAGGGAGACGGCACCGCGCACGCAGTGTCCGCCCTGCCAGTGATGCTGACCCGCCCCCAGGTAGTCGAAGTACATGGGCCGTTCGGCCACCACCGGGGAATCCGAGATGAGCTTGAGGGAATGCTGGTACCCGGGGCCCAGCAGTTCGTTTACCGAGAAGCTGCGCCTGGACCTGGCCGGGACCTCGTATCCGGTCCTCTCCACCACGCCGCCTTCCTCGGTCTGGAAATAAAAGGAAAGCCGTGCCGGGTTCTCCATCGGGTTGAGGACGCATACCCATTCCTCGAACCCCTCACCCGTGTATCCCTCGGCGAAATACCACACCGAGGAGGCCTCTCCGGCTCCCGCGGCCACGTGGCCGCCGGACCACTTACCCCCGTATTTGAAGTACACGGGCCTCTCCCCCGCGATCTCGCCCTCGGACTCCAGCTCCACGGAGACCTCGCGGTCCGGGCCCACGTCCGTGTTGACGTGGATGGTCATGCGGGACTCGGCAGGGACCAGGACTTTCCTTGTCAGGACGGTCCCGTCGTTGAACATGTAGGTCACCGCGGTGCGCACCGGGCGCGCATGAGGGTTTCCCAGGCACAGGTATTCCTGGAAACCGCTGCCGGTGTAACCCTCGGCGAAGTAGAGCACCTGGGCGACACGGGTCCTCCACACCTGGAACCCGTCCTGGTTCTGGGTGCCGGCCAGCAACTTCCCCTCCTGCATGACCAGGGACGCCGCGGCGGTGTTCCGGGGATAGCCGAAGCCCCCCGTCGCCTCCCGGCTCCACCCCGCCCCGTCGTAACGCCAGACCTGGCATCCCGACGCATCGTTATAGGTCCCCACGTAGAGATGGATGCCGCCGGCGGCCATGGAGACCGCCCCCAGGTTCCCGGGTTCCCCGAAGCCTCCCTGTGCCACTCGAACCCAGTTGGCGCCGTCGTAGGACCACACCTCGCAGCCCCCGCCTCCCGAGGAATCGTAGGTCCCCACGTACAGCCCGGCGTCGAAAACGGCCATGGAGGCCGCCTTGCGGTTGTTCGGGTTCCCGAAGCCCGGGGCGGTGGGGGTCCCCGGCGCACCCTGGCCCACCACCTGGGTCCAGGACATCCCGTTGTAGGACCACACCTGACATCCGGAGGAGAAGTCGTTGCTGTAGGTGCCCACGTAGAGGAGGCCGTAATAAACGGCCATGGAGGAGGCGCCGTGGTTGCGGGCGTCGCCGAACCCGCCGGAGGCCACCCGCAGCCAGCTCTGTCCGTCGAACCTCCAGATCTGGCAGCCTCCCTGGTTGTAGGTCCCCGCGTAAAGGCAGCCGCCGAAAACGGCCATGGCGGGCACGTCGATGTTGGCCGCCTCTCCGAAGCCGGGGGCGGTGGGGGTCCCCGGCGCACCCTGGCCCACCACCTGGGTCCACGTCCCGCCGTCGAATGACCAGATGCTGCACCCGCGCGAGGCGTTGCGCACGGAGACGTAGAGTCGGGAACCGTAGACCGCCATGGCCGAGACGTTGGTGTTGGAGGTCTGGCCGAAACCCGGACCCGTGGGGGTGCCCGGCTCGTCCGCTCCCACCTCGGGGTACCAGGTGAGACCGTCGTAGGACCAGACCCGGCACCCGTCAGGGTTGTAGGCTCCCAGGTAGAGCTTTCCGGCATAAACGGCCATGGCCGACGCCGCCGAGCTTTCCGGGTAATCCACGCCGCCGGATGCCAACCTCTCCCAGCCTTCGGGCGCCGAGGACCAGGCGTGGCCGGGGACGGTGGGCAGGAGTGAAACCACGAGCAGAACCGCCGCCGCTACCGGAAAGAGTCCTTTCTTTGCGACCGAACCGAACCCTTTCATGAACGTTCTACCACCTTCCGTTCCCGCCTCCGGTCTTCCACTGACCTATCCCCGGGATCCCCCCGACACGGTGTCTTCCCGCCGGCCCTCACCGGAACGGCCGGAGGGGCTGCGGGCCGGGACCTTCTCCACTTTCATGAGGTAATTTCATCGCCCCAACCCCGTGTTCCTGCCCCGGTTGAGAAACTCACTCTCGACGGCCGGGGGACGAAGGGGCTTCAAGGTGAGGGCGCGCGAGACCGTGTTAACTGCGAGCCGGGAATGCCTTTTACGGTCGGGCGGGCCTTATATGATAGATGGCGCGCGAAGGGCCTTATCGTCAGCCGACATCCCGGCGAACGTCAAAGGGGCTCGAGCTCCTGGGCCTCGAGGTCAGGCAGTGAAAGACTCGCAAGACGCGCCGGGAATTCGTTTTGCGAGGCTTTTTTCCGGATGGACGCGAGCCGCGCAGGCCCTGCCCCTCCTCCCGCTCCGACCGGCAGGCATCGTGCTCCATCCCGGCCTCCCCGACCTCCTCAATGCCCTTTGGAACGGGAGGTCGCGAGTCGGGGGTAAAAGCCAACGCCCTCTTCGCATGCGGGGCTTCCCTATCCCGCACCGCCTTCGGAGCGCAACGGCGGCGGCAGGGAAAGGCGAACGCCCGTGCTATACTTAGTGGCACGAGGTAAGGATGAGATGCGAAGGGAAGAGCTTCTGGAGATCCTCCGGGGCGTTCGCGAGGGCAGGCTGAGCGTCGACGAAGCGGCGTCCAGGATAGCCCTCGAGCCGGTGACCGATCTGGGCTTCGCCAATGTGGACCAGCACCGCGAACTGCGCAAAGGACTCCCCGAGGTGGTCTACTGCGAGGGGAAGCCCCCGGGGACGGTGGGGCCCATCGTTCGCTCCCTCGCGGAAAGGAGCACCGGCAACATAATCCTGACCCGGGCCTCCGAGGAGGTCTTCCGGGAGGTCAGGGAACACCTGCCCGAGGCGGAATACCACCCCCTGGCCCGCATGGTCACGGTGCGCCGCAGGAAGGACGCCCCGGTGGGCAAGGTGGTGGTGGTGACCGGGGGGACGGCGGACATCCCCGTGGCCGAGGAGGCCGCGCTGGTGGCGGAGATATCCGGCAACCGGGTGGAGCGCCTCTTCGACGTGGGGGTGGCGGGCATCCACCGCCTGCTCTCGCGCACCGAGGTCTTCCAGGGAGCCCACGTGGTGGTGGTGGTGGCCGGCATGGAGGGCGCGCTGGCCAGCATCGTGGGGGGGCTGGTGAGCTGCCCGGTGATAGCCGTGCCTACCTCCGTGGGTTACGGGGCGAGCTTCGGGGGCCTTTCCGCGCTCCTGACCATGCTCAACTCCTGCGCGCCGGGCGTGGCGGTGGTGAACATCGACAACGGATTCGGCGCCGGCTACCTGGCCCATCTCATCAACCAGGCCGCGGAGGGAAAGGGTTGACCCGCTCCAGGGCGGGGCGGCTTTTGAGGAGGAGGGGGATGTCCAGTCCCGTTTGGTTGGTCAACCTGGTGAAGAGGACCTTTCCCCGGCGCTTCACCTTGGCCAGGTTGACCCGGGTTCCCGTGGTCGGCGAGTTCCTCGACCGCTGGCTCTTCGGCGGGGACGACATCGTCTACCTGCCCAAGGACCGGGTGGTCAGAATAGACCAGGAGGTGACCGGCGGGGAAAGCGTGGTCCTCCCCTCCAGTGTGGTGGAACATTTCGTGGAAAAAGCCCGCTATCACTGGATAATGAACACCTGCATATGCCGGGAGGCCTCCGGCTGCCGGGACTACCCGGTGGACCTGGGCTGCCTGTTCCTGGGTAAGGCTGCCATGGGAATAAATCCCAGGCTGGGGAGAAGGGTCACCAAAGAGGAAGCCCTGGACCACGTGCGCCGCTGCCGCGAGGCGGGCCTGTTCCACTTGATCGGCCGCAACAAGCTGGACACGGTGTGGCTCAACGTGCGGCCGGGGAACAGGCTCCTCACCATCTGCAGCTGCTGCCCCTGCTGCTGCCTGTGGAGGATGATCCCCGTGCTATCCGGGCGGATAAGCTCCAAGGTGCACCGCATGCCCGGGGTGGAGGTGAGGGTCAGCTCGAAGTGCGAGGGGTGCGGGACCTGCGCGAAGAAGGGCTGCTTCGTGGGAGCCATACGCACGGTGGAGGGCCGCCCGGTGATAGGCGAGGAGTGTCGCGGGTGCGGCCACTGCGTGGAGGTATGCCCGCACGGGGCCATCGAGCTCGTCCTCACCGAGACCTCCTTCACGGAACCGCTTATCGAACGCATCTCCGGTCTGGTGGACGTGACCTGAGGAAGGGCCCCGCTGAAGGTGGTGGAACGACCCCGGACCGCCGGTGCTCCCATCGCTTTTGCCGGCGACTTGCGACGGAGGAACGGCCCGTCTTTCGATGAGCGTAAAACGCGAGGGATCACGGATATGGAGACCTACATCGACATCAGCCTTCCCATACGGAGCGGCATGCTGACCTGGCCGGGGGACGAGGAGGTGCTCCTGGAGCGCACCGCTTCCCTGGACCGCGGCGACCCCTACAACCTCTCGCGGCTGCGGCTGGGCCTGCACGCCGGGACCCACATCGACTCCCCCCTGCACTTCCTCCCCCGGGGTGAGGACGTGGCCTCCATGCCTCCCGATGCGGGGATCGGCCCGGCAAGGGTGGTGGAGGTCGTCAAGAGCTCGAAGATAGGCAGGGCGGACCTCGAGCCCCTCTCCCCGCGGCGGGGGGAACGCCTCCTCCTGAAGACGCTCAATTCACGGCGCGCCTGGTGGGAGGAGCCTTTCGACCCGCACTACGCCCACCTCGACGCCGGCGCGGCCCGTTACCTGGCGGAACGGGGGATAATGCTGGTGGGGGTCGACTATCTCTCCGTAGGTCCTTACGGCGAGGGGGCGGAGGAGGTGCACCGGCTGCTGCTCGAGGCCGGTGTATGGATACTGGAGGGGTTGGATCTCACCCGGGTGGAGCCGGGGGACTACGAGCTGTTCTGTCTTCCCCTGCGGGTGGCGAACGGGGAAGGGTCGCCCGCGCGTGCGATATTGAAGACGCTCTCCTGAAGGAGAGAGGCCAGCGGGCGGGGAGTGCGGGGCAGGGTGACCACGGTGAGACCTTCCCTCCCCTCGTCCGCCGAGCAGTCCCATCTACAGTATTCCCGTTCATATCCCAGCGCTTGCGTCGCCCGCATATCCACCGTCCTTTCCGAAAGCCTCCCCCGATCACAAAAGCCTCTCCGATCCCGGCCGCTCCCCCCGCCGCGCCGATCCTTCCTCCCGCCCTATCCTAACCGGGCCCTCCGACATCCTCCGCTTCCCCTCCTTCCCCGGGGCCTGCGAGATATGCTCTCCTGACCCGGCGGCCGCAAACGGATCTCACCGGCACGGCTTTTTCACTGACAGATGTATTCCATGCCCGGGACAGCGAATCCTCCCCCCGCAGAGCGAACGGGATACTTCCTCCGAAAACCGGTGCGGGCTGCCTGACCTTTGGAAGCTTTCGTTCCCCGTTTCGGAAAGCTGCTCCTCTTCTGGGAAAACGGTGCGGGCCGCCGAACCACCCGGGCTGACCGGCCGCCCACTTACCGACTGCCTGCTCTTCTTTGGGGAAACCGGTGCGGGCTGCCTGACCTTTGGAAGCCCTCGGGCGTCACCCCCTGTTGGAATGGAAACCGAGGGCGGAGCGGGAAAAATAACCGGGGAAGAACGGCGCGTGCCGGAAAAGCCGTTTCTTCGGGGAGCGGACCGTACCCCGATCGGACGAGATCCCTCCGTCCCAGGGGACGCCACGGGAAGGATGCAGGTCGCGCTCATGCCCACCGTGCCTTCGGGGGGCCAACAGGACAACCGGGGTTTCTCCCCGGTTCCGCACCGGATACGGCGTTCAGGCGTGCCGGGAAGGGAAAGGTCCCGTGGTGTCCGCAGCCCGGAGGCGGAGGGTCGTCCCGGTGGCCAGGTGAGGAAGAGGGGGTATGGCGGTATGGACCTGAAGGGCAAGCGGGTAGCGGTGGTCGTCGGCAGGGGTTTCCAGGACCAGGAGGGCACGGTCCCCATCGAGTTCTTACGCCGTGAGGGGGCCGAGGTGGTCACCGTGGGGCTGGAGACCGGGGAGGTAAAGGGCCTTCACGGCGCGGTGATCCGCGTGGAGAAGACCTTCGAGGAGGTCTCTCCGGAGGAGTTCGACGCCCTGGTGATACCCGGAGGGAGATCGCCGGCCCACCTGCGCAAGCATCCCGCCGCCTCGGATTTCGTGTCCCGTTTCGCGGCCACCGGAAGGCCCGTGGCGGCTATCTGCCACGGAGGCCAGCTGCTGGCCGCGGCCGGCCTGGTGAAGGGCCTCACCATGACCGGATACCCCAGGATAAAGGAGGAGATGGAGGCGGCCGGCGCCATATTCGTGGACCGCCCGGTGGTGGTGGACGGGAACATCGTCACCTCCCGCGTTCCGGACGACCTGCCGGACTTCAACTCCGCGCTCAAGGACATGCTCCTCGGGAAACGAGAGGGATGAGAAGGGCGGGGGAAGATAGGGCAGATCCCGAACTCATAAGTCGCGGGAGTCCATGCACCGGCCCGCCCGAGTGAGCCCTCGACCTCCAGGCCTGACGCAGAAGGCCTGAGACTAAAGGGCGCTTCGGGAGGAGGCGATTGGATCTCCCGGTTTTCCGGCCGACTTTCCTGCTCGAGATCTTTTTCGCCGCCTACCCGGGGAGTGGTCGGGTCTTCCAGCTTCTCCGGAGCCTCGCGCCCCATTGTTTAAGTTATTTGCCGGTAGGGAAGGTGAATCCGGCGAACTCCAGCAAGCAGCGGTCGGCGACGAGCCATACCTGCCGTTTTACGGGAGGGCGTTCAAACCCGCTCCCCGAGTTCGGACAATATCTCCTCCGCGCGGGAGACCGCCCGGGCTTCATCCGGGTCGGGAGCACCTCGTTCTCCCCTTTCGGCGATGAAACCCTCCAGCGCTCGTTGGGCCTCGGACTCCCGGCGGGCGCGGATAACATCGTCCAGGGGTCGGGTGGCCTGGAGCTTCATGGCCCCTTCCAGCCAGCCCTCGGGGAAATACCAGTCCTTGAACCACCGGAATCCGGCCTTCCAGAGATAGTAGCCCAGGGGGGTGACCATGGGCGGGAAATCCCTCTTCAGGCCCCTCTCCGTCTCTCTGGCCAGGGGGTGGGGCTCCGCGCCGTAGATGACCATGAGCGAACCGCCGGGAGGGATCATGCTTCCCAGGATCCCGAATAGCTCGCCCGTAAGCCCTCCCTCCTCGAGGTCGACGCCCATCTCCCCGTGAAGGGAGACCGACGGCTGGTACCTGAACTCCATCCAGGGCTTGATGTATTCCCCGCGGCCCATGAAAAAAAGGCCCTGCACCACCGGCTTACGGGACAACGATTCTCCCCGCCGGAGGTAGAGGTTGAAATAGGTCTCGCGGTCCGTCCTCCCGCGGCGGAGGTCGCGAACCGCGATGAGCAGGCCTCCCAGCCCCTTGCCTTCCAGATTCTCCCTCAAAAGGTCCGAGGGTCTCTCGAACATCTGGCCATCCCCCCTCCTATCCGAAGTCCGGACACCCCCCGTCCCTCTATAGAGTGTTCCGCTCCGCCCGCGCCCCTCCGGGGCGGCTATTCAATGTATACCACGACGGGCATGCGGCCGACGTGAGCCGCCTCACACGGATGACGGAGGTCATGTCCGGAAGCCGTCGACATGTTTACTCTGTCCTTGCCGGGGAATCATATCCAATTGAACCGGTGGCGGGAGGGCGCCCGGGGGTCCCGATGTCCGGGACGCAGCGCCTAAAGGGATGGTGAAGGATTGCCGGATCAAGGAGGTCGATGGTATGCGGGAGATGACCCAGAAGTTCCTCAACGAGGCCTTCGCCGGGGAAAGCATGGCTCACATGAAATACCAGCTCTTCGCCGACCGTGCGGAGGCCGACGGGCTCACCGAGCTGGCCAGGATGTTCCGGGCCATTGCCTTCGCCGAGAAGGTGCACGCCGGCAACCATCTCCAGGTCCTGGGTGGACTCAAAGCGGCCTCGGACAACATCCAGACCTGCATAAACGGCGAGACCTACGAGATCGAGGAGATGTACCCGGTCTTCAACGCCGCGGCCAAGCTGCAGGACGAGGAGGGCGCGGTACGCAGCACCTATTACGCCCTTGAGGCCGAGAAGATCCACGCCGAGTGGTACAGGAAGGCCAAGGAAGCCGTGGACCGGGGCGAGGACGTGAAGATAGGGACCATCCAGATATGCAGCGTCTGCGGCCACACCAGGGAGGGAGAGCCGCCTGAGAAGTGCCCCATCTGCGGGGCCTCCCGGGACAAGTTCGTGGCCTTTTGAAAGGCCCGGCCGGAGGAACCGGAGAAAAAGGGGTCGGGAAGACCGTGCCAAACCCCGTCTGAAGGAGGAGGGCGATGACCGAGAGGCTTCAGATCTACAAGTGCGAGATATGCGGGAACATCGTGGAGGTGCTGCACGCCGGACAGGGAGAGCTGGTGTGCTGCGGCCAGCCCATGGTCCGACAGGTCGAGAACACCGTGGACGCTGCGGTGGAGAAGCACGTCCCGGTGGTGGAGGTCACCGAGGACGGCGTGCTGGTTAAGGTGGGCGAGGTGGCCCATCCCATGCAGGACGACCACTACATCGAGTGGGTGCAGATCGTGGCCGGAGACATGAGCTACCGTATATTCCTCAGGCCGGGTATCGCCCCGGAGGGGAAGTTCACCGTCCCCGGGGAGGCCCTGACCGCCCGCGAATACTGCAACCTCCACGGCCTGTGGAAATCCGGCTGAAACGCGCATCAGACGGGAGGGCAAGCGCATGCTCTCCGCATTGACCGCTGAATCCGTTCACACCCCCTCAGCGGTTTATGAGGACTGTGAAAAAGGATCGACGAAGGGCGCCCGCGGGGGCGCCCTTCTGATACTTCCTCCATGTCATCGCACCGCCCGATCCCCGTGGAAAAACCGGCGGAGAACAGGGCAGCCCGTGGTCGTTTGGCCGGCGGGGCCCGGTGACCCTCGAGGCAAAACGTTTTCTCAGAAAGCCAGGTCGGGTTTCCAGACCTCCCAGACCCTGCCCACCAGGTCCGGCCCCGGCTTCAGGGTCGGTTTTCCCGGCTGCCAGCCCGAGGGTATGCCCTCGCCCGTCCGTGCGGCATGCTGGAAGGCCTTCACCTGCCGGATCAATTCGGCCACGTTCCTGCCCACGGGAGGCGTCATCACCTCCATGGCCTGGATCACTCCCTCGGGATCGATCAAGAACCGACCCCGGATGTTGACTCCGGACTCCTCGTCGTACACGCCGTAGACCTTACCATAAGACCCCCCCGGCATCGGTGAGCATGGGAAAAGCACGCCCCCGTCCACCATACTGGAAAGCTCCTTCTCCTGCCATATCTTGCGCGTAAACCTGCTACCCAAGCTCGTTTAGGTCATCCGCACAGAAAATGCGCAGGTGTGGCACGGATCCGCTCCGACCAAGATCCACCGGGCCGCCACGAGGGGACCCGACGCCCGGGAGGCTTTCGAGCCCTGTCCGCGCTTCCACGTAGCGGATCATCAGGACCGCCGATGACGACCATCCCGCCGATCCCTATCAGCCTTTGAGCTCCTCCACTTCTTCCCTTCCCTCCTCGAGCTCTTTGGCCTGTTCCTCGTCCTCCATGAGCAGAAGGGCCTGGAACTCCCCCACGTGGGTCTTCTCCTCCCTGGCGATGTCCAGGAGGACCTTCTTGATAAGCTGGTTCTCGGTCATCGCCGCCAGCTGCTCGTAGAGGTTGACGGCATCCAGTTCGGCGATCATGCCCACGCGGCAGATCTCCCGGTCCAGCTCCTTGCCGCTCATGCGTCCCAGGTCCTTGGGGATCTCCGAAAGCATCTTCTTTCCTCCTCTCCATCCCGTCTTTCCGCCATTACCGACGTTGCGAAGGGGCTGCCGTCAAACCCTCCGTCGACTCGAGACGGAAAACCGCTCTGCTTCTGCGTCATCTCCATTATTTCCATGTACCAATAAAAATAACGCCTAACGGCGTTCCCGGGATCAACCCGCCAGGATGAGCGCCCCTGGACTCCCGGGATACCTCGGGAAGTGAATCGGGGATATAAGGATGCGGGATTTCAGGTAAGCCGCGGCCTTGTCTGCTGTTTTACCCACCACGAAAAGTCGAAGGTGTCCAATCGGATCATCAGCTAGAGTTCATTTTTGAGCGACTAGCTGTTTTGCCCACCACGAAAAGTTGAAGGATTCCGGATGGTGGAGTGCGGTTCCTCCACGGAAGGCGAGACCCTGTCGGCGTTCTCACGGTCCTTATTTCTCCGGCCTCCGTCTTTCACCGGAGTTACGGGAGTGAATTTGCGCGGAAAGACGGGGAGGCAGGATAAGACGAGGCACACTCGCGGAATGTGAGCCCCCGAGGAAAAAGTCGGGAAAAAGTTGACGGGAAAGGCGTGGAGCAAGATGGACAGGCTGCACGCCGGTCAACGGGGCTGAAGATTACCAGGCGTTGCGCAGGTGTGTCGCATCCGCGGAACCAGAAGAGGTGTCAGTGAAGTGGTGGGGTTCTCGAGGGCCGGGGGACGCTCGGGCGCGGGCTGATCCCTGGCGGGGATGGAAGGACCGAAAGCGCCGCGGAACAAGAAGGGGTGCAAGGCACACAGCTGGACTCAAAGACTCGGCGGCTGCTCGGGGAGTGGGTAACGGACGAGACATGCGAGCCGTAGGATGTTGACAACCACAACATTTATGGTATTATGGTTCCAGTATTCCTTTATAGTGTGAGCGCCGCCGGAGAGACAGGGTGGTGGGAATGAACGGCACGTTGAGGTTCTCGGAGGCCTTCACCCTCGGCCTGCATGCCGCATGTTATCTCGCCGGCATGGAAGGCGGGCGGGCCTCTACCCGGGAGATCGCCGGACATCTGGGGGTCTCCGAGGCTCACCTGGCCAAGGTCATGCAGCGGCTCGTGCGGGCCGGACTGCTGAAATCCGCGCGCGGGCCAGGAGGAGGCTTCACGCTGCGCCGCAAGGGGAGCGACATCACCTTGATGGACCTCTACGAGACCCTGGAAGGGCCCTTCTCCCCCACCACGTGCCTCCTGGGACGCGAGGCATGCCTGTGGAACTCCTGCGTGTTGGGCGGACTGCTGAGAGCGGTGAACGAGAGGATGGAGAGTTTCCTGCGGGAGACGGACCTGCTCTCCGCGGGCGCCATGCTCAAAGCGGGGAAGAAAGCGGGAAAGGTCGGGCCTCATCCGGGGAAAGGACGCGGAAGGGGTCCGGAAGGGCGGAAGGGCCGTTCGAGGCCCTCTCCTGCAGAGGATCGGGGGGTTGAAGAGAGCGCCGGGGACCTGGGATGAGGGCCGGCGGCGGGCAGCCGGAGGACGGACTCCAGGCGTGAGCGAGGGGCGATGGGCGGTGCTGCGCAGGGATATCCCCGGGCCGACGCGGGAAAGACGAGGCGAGGCCGGAGATGACGAACGGTCGGAGGCCGGAGTGCCCGAGCCTTTTAAAGTGAACGAGGAGTGGTGAGAAGTGCTGCGCAAGATAATCCATATCGACGAGGACAAATGCGACGGTTGCGGGCTGTGCGCGCGGGTCTGCGCCGAGGGCGCCATAGCCGTGATTGACGGCAAAGCCCGGTTGATAAGCGAGTCCTACTGCGACGGGCTGGGCGCCTGCCTGGGAGAATGCCCCCGGGGGGCCATAACCATCCTGGAGCGGGAGGCGGCTCCCTTCGACGAGGAGGCGGTGCGCCTTCACCTCCAGAGGGACCGGGAGGAGGTGGCGAAGACGGCGCATGCGCCAGAATCCGGATCCGTCGGCGGAGAGGGGTCAGCACGAGAGGACCACGGCGCCTCCCCGGCGCATGAGGGGAAGGGCGGCGAGGGGCTGCCCTGCGGGTGTCCGGGAAGCGCGGTCCGGGAGCTGCACCCGGCCGCGGAGGAAAAAACGCCCGGGGACCGGTATGAGCCCAGGGTCGCCTCCCGGCTGCGCAACTGGCCTGTACAGCTCCGGCTGCTCCCCGTCACCGCCCCATACCTAAAGGGCGCACGCCTTCTCCTGGCCGCCGACTGCACCGCCTTCGCCTTCCCGGAGTTCCACCGGGAGCTACTGGAGGGGAGGGTCCTGCTCGTGGGATGCCCCAAGCTGGACGACGCATCCTTCTACCGCGAGAAGCTGGCCGCCATCATCGCCGAGAACGACATCCGGGACATCACCGTGGTGCACATGGAGGTGCCCTGCTGCTTCGGTCTGGCCAACCTCGCCCGACAGGCCCTGGAGGACTCCGGGGCGGACGCCGTGCTCACGGTGGTAAAACTGGGCATCCAGGGCGGGGTGCTCTCCCGTGAGGAGCTGAGGACCCTTCCCGGCAGGCCCGCTCGGCGTTGAGGCCAACCGCTCCCCGAAAGGGGTCCGGAAGGAAGGGCAGGCTCGCGCGCGGGCCGAACAGCGGAGGACACTTTCCGAGCACGGGTAATACTTGAAGGCAAGCCCGTGCGAGGACCGAACGGCGGCGCGCTCGTCCCGCGCGCTCCGTACCGCTCCACCGGCGCCCGTTCCCCGGTGGTAGGATCCCGAATCGTCATCGAAAAATCCCCCACGCCTTCGCCCATCCGGGAGAACGCCCCGCGCCGGCATCATCCCGTGACGGCCACCTGACCGCGGCCTGAACAAACCCCGTGGGTCGCGCCGCTTCCTCCATGCAGCACACCGGTCCGACGGGTATAATGAGGTCATGGATGAAAACCGTAGGAAAAAACTCTGGCTGTACCTGATCTACGGCCTCCTTGCCCTGGGCATAATCCTCAGCATACAGTTCGCCAAGCCCTTCCAGCCCTCGGAGATCAGCTACAGCGAATTCCTGAGCCGCCTGAACGCGGGCGAGGTGAGCAGGGTGGTGATCACCGACACGCGCATCGAGGGCACCCTGCGGCTCCCGGACGGGGAGAGGGACTTCGTGGCCACCCGCATCCCGGACACGGACATAAAGGACCTGGTGTCACTGCTGGAGGAAAAGGGCGTGGACTTCTCCGGGAAGGTGGAGAACACCTTCTGGAGGGATTTCCTCTTCACCTGGGTGCTCCCCCTGGGGCTCATCGCCTTCATCTGGTTCTTCGTCTTCCGGCGTCTGGCGCGGCGGGTGGGCGGGGTCAGCCCCATGTCCTTCGGGCAGTCCAAGGTCAAGCTCTACGACCGCAGCGTGGACCGGGTGACCTTCAACGACGTGGCCGGGCTGGACGAGGCCAAGGAAGAGCTGCAGGAGATCATCGATTTCCTCCGCCACCCGCAGAAGTACCGCAGCATCGGAGCCCGCATACCCAAGGGCGTGCTCCTGGTAGGCCCGCCGGGAACGGGCAAGACCCTGCTGGCCCGCGCCGTGGCCGGCGAGGCCGACGTCCCCTTCTTCTCCATAAGCGGTTCCCAGTTCATGGAGATGTTCGTGGGGGTGGGCGCGGCCCGGGTGCGGGACCTCTTCGAGCAGGCCAAGGCCAAGGCCCCCTGCATCGTCTTCATCGACGAGATAGACACCATCGGGAAGGTCCGGGGGGGCATCATGGCCAGTGGCGGGACGGAGGAGCGCGAGCAGACCCTGAACCAGCTCCTCTCCGAGATGGACGGCTTCGACCCCCAGACCGGGGTGATCATCCTGGCGGCCACCAACCGTCCCGAGGTCCTGGATCCCGCCATACTCCGACCCGGCCGCTTCGACCGGCAGATCATGATCGACCGACCGGACATCAAGGGGCGGGAGGAGATACTCAAGGTGCACGCCCGCCGGGTGAAACTGGGACCGGGCGTGGACCTCAAGAAGATAGCGGCGCGCACCCCGGGCTTCGCCGGCGCCGAGCTGGCCAACGTGGTCAACGAGGCCGCCCTCCTGGCCGCGCGCAAGAACAAAAAGGCCGTGGACCAGGAGGAGTTCGAGGAGGCCATCGACCGGGTCATCGGTGGCCTGGAGCTGAAGAGCCGGGTGATGAGCGAACGGGAACGGCGGGTGGTGGCCTTCCACGAGGTGGGCCACGCCCTGGCCGCCTCCCTCCTGGAGCACGCCGACCCCGTCCACCGCATAACCGTCATCCCCCGAGGCATCGGCTCCCTGGGGATGACCATGCAGCTCCCCGAGGAGGACCGCTACATCATGACCCGTCCCGAGCTGGAGGACCGCCTGGGGGTCCTTCTCGCCGGCAGGGCGGCGGAGGAGATAGTCTTCGGGGAGGTGTCCACGGGGGCCCAGAACGACCTGGAAAAAGCCACCATCCTGGCCCGGAAGATGGTGGAGGACTACGGGATGAGTGAAAAGCTGGGCCCGGTCTCCCTGGGTTTGGAGAGGGGAGCCCGCCTTCTTCTGGGAGAATTTTCCTATGGCAAGGAGGCCAACTACAGTGAGGCCACCGCTGAACTAATCGACCGAGAGGTCAAGGACATCGTGACCTCCAACTACCGCCGGGTGAAGGAACTGCTCTCCGAAAACCGCCGCGCCCTGGAGGGTATAGCGGAGATACTCCTGGAGAAGGAGACCCTGGAAGGGGACGCTTTTCGTGCGCTCCTGGAGAAGTTCCGCACCGGCGCCGGAGAAACGGAGGTGACGGATCCCGTCCCGGAGGAAACGGTGACGGGGTCGGAAAGGGCTTGAGCCGGGGATGGAAGAGCACGACGTGATCATCATCGGGGCCGGCCCGGCCGGCCTTTCCGCCGGCGTGTACTGCGCCCGTAAGATGCTGGACACCCTGGTCATATCCACCAACGTTGGAGGGCAGGCCGCCTGGTCCTGGGAGGTGGAGAACTATCTGGGATACCAGCTCATCACCGGCGTGGAGCTGGTGGAGCGCTTCCGGGACCACCTGGAGAACTTCCGGGTGCAGCTCCTGGAGGGAAAGACCGTGGTGTCCCTCGAACCGCGGGAGACCGGCTTCCGGGTGGTGACGGACAGGGGGGAGGAATATCTTTCCCGGGCGGTCATAGCCGCATCGGGGAAGGTCCCGCGGAAACTGGGGGTGCCGGGAGAGGAGGAATTCCGCGGGCGAGGCGTGGCCTACTGCGCCACCTGCGACGCCCCCCTCTTCCGCCGCAAGCGGGTGGCGGTGATAGGCGGCGGCAACTCGGCCCTGGACGCCGCCCTCCAGCTGGAGCAGATCGCGGAGTGGGTCTACGTCCTCACCGTGGACGAAGCCCTGGACGGGGACGAGATCCGCAGGCGCCGGGTCCTGGAATCGCCCAGAGTGGAGGTGCGCACCTCCACCCGGGTCCTGGCCATCCGCGGTTCCGTCTTCGTGGAGGGGATCCTGGTGGAAAGGGGCGGAAGGGAGGAATCGCTCTCGGTCCAGGGCGTCTTCATAGAGATCGGGAGCGTGCCCAGCACCGCCTATCTTCCCCCGGAGACCGAGCTGAACCAGGCGGGGGAGATCGTCATAGACTCCAACAACCGCACCAGCGTGCCCGGCCTCTTCGCCGCCGGCGACGTGACCGACGTCCTGGAGAAGCAGATCATCATCGCCGCCGGAGAGGGGGCCAAGGCCGCCCTCTCCGCCTACGCCTGGCTGGTGGAAAAGGGCTACCTCGGGCGCTGAGCCTCTACCTTATCGGAGCCAGAACCCGCGCACATCCACCGGAGGAGGAATGCGCGTCGCGGGCCGAGCCTCCGTCCGGGAGGCCGTCGACAAGCGCGCTTGGAGTGCAGGGGCGATGAAGCGGTCGGGTGAGGTGGGCCAACGGGATTTCCCGGAGCGGTGTTTCGGCTCGGGAGGCTCTTTCAAAGGGTTTCGCGTGGTTATCGACGCACATCCATGCGGCTGCGGCCTCGGCTCGAGAGCCATTCTCAGGAGCGGCGGGGGCAGCCTCGGCCGGTGCCCGCTACCAACGGGTGGTGAGGGAAGCGTAAAGGAAGAGCATGGCCACGCCCCCGGTGAAGGCCAGGATGCCGGTCACCAGCCCGGCCACCCCCATGCCCATTCCGGTCCTGATCTGGGGTTCCTTCCTCACGTTGTTGATCCCCACGGAGCCCAGGATGATCCCCAGAAGCCCGCAGGGGATGGCGAGGAAAGGTATCCAGAAAAGGACCATCCCTATGATCCCCAGGACCATCCCGGCTATGCACAGGCCGTCGGAGCGAGCCGGCGCGTATCCCGGATAGTAGGGATAGGCCTGGGGTTTCGGGGGCGGGAAAGGCATGTTCGAAGCTCCCACCCTGGGCGGATAGTGCATGAGAGCGGCTCTCGGTTTGGGCGGCGATGGCAGAGTTTTCTCCTGTGCCGGGGCGGGAACGCCGTTCTCCAGGGCACTCGGCGCATTCGGAATCCCGGTGTCTCCCCTGCCCTCACCAGGCTCGGGGTGCCCTTCCGTCCCTGGAGCAGGTGACTCTTCCGTTGGCCCGGGGGCTCCCCCGCCGCCGGTCAATGCCATCCCTGCCTCGGGAAGCGCCTTCCCGCACCTGGCGCAGAAAATGGCGTCGGGACTGTTTTCAGCCCCGCATCCGTCGCAGAACAACCCGGCCTCCTTTTCTTCTCCGCCGAACCGCCGCTGCCCCTCCTCCGACGCTTTCTTTTTCCATCCGACACGATGTTACCACAGGCGCCGCACGGCGGGGAGCTCCGGTCCGGGGGTGACTCCCGACCGTACAGCAGCAATCGCGGCATCTAAAACGGATCCGTCCCGCACATGTTCCCGCACGCGGGGCGCGGAGGCCTGTCCTGTGAACCCGCGCCTTGTTTTTCAAGACCGCTCGCGAGGCCACGGGGTTCAGTCCCGCCCTCAGGGCTCCGAACGGCGGGTGGGGAGGGGCTACGTATGGCCGGCCCTCCGGCGCCGGTTACGCGTCCACGGACCCACCTCCACCGTCAGATCGCCCGGGAATCCTTCGCGCTTACTCCCGCCGTTAGCGGTCCGGCCCACACCCACCGCCCTCCCGGGTCCCACCCGGACATTCCGGGTGTGTTCGCGGACCCGGCCG
>FWWL01004288.1_pt1 | contig 24343 bp, 22 predicted proteins | sample 2228331 | NCBI WGS metagenome assembly FWWL01 (sample SAMEA103939775, study PRJEB20133) | metagenome | reverse complement strand
CTCTAAACTCATTTAAAATGAATAAATATTATCCTTCGTTTTATTTTAATAAAAGATAATGTCTATAATTTATATATCCTCTAACCAATTACCGAAAGATACTACATGAATTCCCAATATTCTTCAAACAATATACTTTCAAATGAAGGTAAAACTATTCTTCTTTATGCCCTTGTGTTATCTTCCCTTTGTGTAACTTTATTTCAGGGAAGTCGTGGGTTGTATGAATCCACTGAGGGTAGATATGCGTTATGTGCTCGTGAGACGATGAAATCAGGGAATTTATTGGAACCTGTATTACATGGAAAACATCACTGGACAAAACCGCCTCTAACTTATATTGCTATTGCTACAGGTTTATTCATATTCGGTGAAGATAGCACCTGGGGAGCACGATTCTATTTAATACCTTCCTTTATCTTGACGGTTATTTTTGTATTTCTATTTGCCAGTTCTTTGTGGGACCCGAATGTAGGTGCAATATCTGCACTTTTATATAGTTGTTCACCATTTCTGGTAGCAGGGGCTAATTCTATATCAACGGATACGCTTCTTGTGTTATGGCATTCTCTAACCTTTTTTGCGTTCTGGAAAGCATACCAGAAAAAGAAAAGATGGTATATATATCTATTCTGGTTGGGAATTGGACTGGGATGTATAACAAAGGGACCGATGGGATTCATACCTTTGATGGGGATAATTCCATTCTGTCTCTGGCGGTGGCTTACACATAAAGAAAAACTATGGTATTTTATTTCACCTGTGGGTATATCTTTATTTTTTATTGTAGGAATAGCATGGTATTTTTATGAAAATCTGAAATATCCTGGATTGTTGAAATATTGGTTATTCCATGAAACTATTGGAAGACTTGCGGAAGGAGAATTTGAACGCAACCCCGAGTGGTATAAAATATTTCCATTATATTTTGCTCCTGTTATTTTTGGAACTGGAACATGGTTATTTTTACTCATATATGTTTTTCATAAAAACAAAAAGGTTTCAGGGGAAATCTTTTCTATTTCTTTTATGGAACCCCAGTGGTTTTTCCTCATAGCAAGTTTTGGATTCCCATTTTTGTTTTTCCTTATAAGCAAGTCTCGTCTGACTTTATATATCCTACCTGTTTTTATACCGCTAACTATAATGTCTGGGAAAATTATCCATAACGCATGGAGAAATAAATATATAAGTTATAAAACTATTTTATTAACCGCCATAATTAATGCCCTCATTATTATTCTTCTCAAAGGAATATCTGCATATTATCCCAACGGAAAAGATATGAAACTTTTAGCGAAAGACATTCAACCATTATTAAGCCAATTTACAAATGTAGAACTTTATTGCATTAAAACAGGTGATTTAAATGGTTTTGAATTCTATACTCATATTCCTGTTCCAGAAAAAGAATTGCCTGAATTTAATAACCTTGACAAAGAAACTGTGTTAAATGAAACAATTAAAATATTAACTAACTTTTTACAGGAGAACTCCCCTTCTAAAAGAATTATTCTCATACCTGGAAAACATGGGAAAGCAATAACAGCATTGAAACTACCGGAAAAACTAAAAATTCATCCCATCAATAAATTTTGGTTAGCAATATATTACGACTAGTAGTGATGTTATCCTTTTCAAATACTGAATACAATAAAAATGGAGTTTGTCTCTCTCTTTTTTATACCATTTTAAAATATGAATAAAAAACCAACTAAAATGATTGTTTTTCATAAATTAAGGTTATCAATTTATTATGTAAGTGTACTTCTTATATTATCTACTACTATATTTCCAGAAGAAATTAAAGAAATTACAAGTGCTAACACAGCGTCCTTAGAAACGGATATACATACCCCTTTAATAAATCAAACTATAGAAAGATTGAAACAATTAAATAAGGCTATCACACTTCAACAATATCCTTACTCAGATGAATCTCCCTATTTAGATTATGAAAAGTTTATTCTAAAAAATGGTAAATCCGATTCTCCTATAATCTCCAGAACATCAGAACCGTTGTTAAAAGAACAGTTGGTTTCATCAAAAAATATTAATATCTCAACAGAATTTGAAGATATATTTCTAATACTATCCGACGAGATGCGATTAAAAAGTTGTAAAAAAATTTATTCTGAGAACCCGGAAAGTTTCATTCAGAAAATAATTCACTATCTCGGTAAAGGAAACCCTGAACAAGCACTAATGATAAATCAGATTTTGCCATACCTTAAAAACGAACTTGAAGAAAGTCTTTTCCGGACATTACTGCAGAAAAATTTTCACGACGCGGTGGAAAAACGAACTATCATATATATTCTGGGCAGAATAAAATCCGAAAAATCTGCCCCCCTTTTATGGGACGAGATTCAGTTAAACCCTTCCGAGGAAATTCAATACACCTGCGTCCAGGCACTTGCTAATATGCCTCATTCCCTATCTTTAGAACAATGGGTTCAATTAATCCAATCTCAATCGGTCTCTGTGGCTTTAACCTCTGCATACGCTCTTGTAGAATATGGAGGTAGTTCAGCAGAAGAATATATCCGTCGTATTCTATTGGGAGAATTCCCTGTATCTCAGCGTGTTCTGGATTATCTTACGGACAGAATAAGTAATTACCCAGTCGATATTTTAGTCCCATTTGCTATTGAAGTTATGAGCAAGAACCCAGGATTAGCACAGAATTTTTCTTCTATATTAACCCAAAAAACGGGTGCTAATTTAGGTCCCAACCCTCAATTGTGGGCTAATTGGTGGAAGGAATATCTCAATAGTTTAACTCCCCCTGCTGAATCAACTGAGAGTACACAATCTTCTGCTGATAATCTCATTCCTCCTGATGTAAAAATCCACCAACCCCGTATTAGAAAACGATAGTCCATCACAAAGTTTTAGTGCGGGAGTCCTGTATTTCTATCAATGGCAACACATCTAAAGCTGATGTAATAGTATCTTCAAGTGTTCCTGTCCCCCAATAATCGCCACAGAAATAGGTCCTATTTGGACCATTAATCTCTGAGAACCGCTTCTGCACGCTTAACATTTTCCATGTAGGTTTGACTGCTCGCCTGCGGAAAATAGTAATTGTTTTCTCTTTAGGAACATTATTCCCTTGTGTAGCAAATGTCAAAAACAAATTTGTTTTTAAAGGTAACCGTTGTAAATGATTCAAATTCCAGGTAACAACAGGAGGGACTTTTGCAGGTGTATCACTGACTTGAATATACCAGGAGGCAGGGTTTGTGTCTGGTGTTTGAATAAACCGTTCATCTGTGTGAACAACCACATCAAAATCTTCATAAACAAATGAAGAAAGAATCTGTTCTTCTGAAGGAGTAGGTTTTTCTAGCAACTTTAATGCTTCATCCGCAGGTATCGCAAGAATCACTGCATCAAAAGTTTCTTTCTCACCATTACTCGTTGTAATTTCTATACAATTTGGAGAACGGGATATTTTAACAACCTCAGTTTGAAAACGAACAGGATTAATTAAACCTGCTACCATCTGACTGATAATTCGAAATCCACCACCACGAATCACACGCCATTGCGAATTTTCGTCATCTTCTAGTAGTCCAATCTTACCAAGATAGGAGAAAAAGAAGTGTGCGGGCATTTCATCCAGATTACTTCTTAATCCACACCAAAAAGATTGGATAAGTGGTAAAACGAACTTATTTTGAACCTCCGGTGAAACCCCTTCCTCTTTTAAGTATTCTGTAAGCGAAATTTTCATATCTTTCTTTTCTAAAAAATTTTTCCATTGTTTTTCCCATTTTCCCCAAAGTGCGAATACTTTGTAATTAATCGGTTTTAGATATGAAAGCGTTGATGTAAAACTCTGTGCATTATCTCCAAAACGCCAGTATAACTTAGAACTGGGGTGGTTGATAATAATATCCTTTGGAACATCCTGAGAACGAATTTGTAATTTATCCAACAAGTTTACAAGGTTTGGATAATGAGCACGATTATAAATAGAAAAACCTAAATCAACATAACAATCCAGATTCCCTTCTTTATATTTTATGGAAAAGACACCTCCACCTGGACGATTACTTTTTTCAAAAACATAAACCTTATGATTTGCACAGAGATTATATGCACAGGTTAAACCCGCAACACCTGCTCCAACTACCGCAATTTTCATTTCATTTCTCCCGTTCTACTTCCCAAATTTCTCGCAAATATCGTAGCCCTATTTCATGTAAATATCCATTGGAAGCAAAAACACCTACCGAATTATTTAGTAGAGAATTTCCATCATATATAAACGATTTTCCGAAAATATCCGTAACTCTTCCTCCTGCTTCTTGAAGAATTACAACTCCTCCTGCATGGTCCCATATCTTTTCTCGATAACCCGGATTATCTTTCGGAGGGAATCGTAAAATAATTTCACCCATCCCACAAGCCAGTAGTCCATACTTTGCCTGACTATCCATCAGAACAAATTCTTTAATCCCTAGCTTTTCTATAAAAAGATTTGTTTTTTCAATGTCCGTATGTCTGGATTCATACGAACGGAGTAATTTTGCCGTTGTGGGTTCTCTACACTCCGAAACATGAATAGGAATATAATCTTTAGAAATTTCGGAAATCTGTACCCACGCTCCTTCTCCCTTTTTTGCAACGAAAACACATCCTTTTTGCTGATTCTCCTGTTTATCAAATAAATGAGATAAATTCAATCGTGGACAGGCTAATATTCCCAAATCCACTACTCCATCATCAACATGCCCTAACGATATAGCATACTGGTCACCACGGAGAAAACCTTTGGTTCCATCAAGTGGGTCTAAAACCCAATAGGATTTTTCAGATGTAGACGAGGAATTTAAATTAATGTAATCCACAATTTTCTTGTCTGTTATTTCAGGCAAAAAAATTGATAATACCTCTTTTAATCTTTCAATAAAATTATTGCGATTATTCTCTGGTAATGACTTCAGCGTTTCTTCTGCTATTAAAGGTTCACCCGCAAAATTTTCACACAACCAATGACTTACCAGTATTTGAGCCCCAAAATCTGCAAGCGTTACAGGAGATAAATCATCTTTGGTCTGAACATTTTTTATTTCATTAGTAGCAATGTACTCCGTAAAAACGCCTATACAATACATTAATTTTGTTAATTCTTTAAGAAGGTTGTCCATCAAAAATTCCTACTTTATCCTCTCCCATGAGGAGACTAATATTTGATATGCATGTTCAACTTCTTCTTCTGTGATAATCAGAGGAGGGCTTACACGAAGAACTTTTTGTGCTAAGGGACCTAAAAAGTGAACTCCTACTTCACCTGTTCCATAATAAGATTCTAATACACACCGATTCGCAACCTCCGGAGAGATACAATCTATGCCATAAACCAACCCTTCACCTCTTACCTCTTTAATGAAAGAAAATTGTTTTTGTAATCTTAATAACATTTCCTTAAACTTATCTTGAATATCTTGAACATGCTCAACAATCTTATCCTCTTCAAAAACATCCATAGTTGCACATACCGCACAACAGGCAGATGTCCCTCCACTAAATGTATCTGATGCATCTCCATAATCAAGAGATTCTATAAGGTCTTCCCTGCCGATAACAGCTGAAGCGGGTTCTCCACTCGCCATCCCTTTACCTAACACAACTAGGTCTGGCTCAACTCCATAGGTTTGAAAAGCATACATATTTCCAGTTCTACCAAAACAGGATTGGACTTCATCAAAGATGAATGGAATATCGTGTGTATTACACCATTCCTGTAAAAGTTGATGATACCATTTCGGCGGATGATATGAACCCTTTGCTCCCAGATATGGCTCAGTTATTAAGAGGGCTATCTTGTCCTTATGTGTTTCCCATAATTGTTGTAGTTCTTGTTCGTAAAAATTTTTATCATATCCCTCTCCCATAGGGAATGAAATCCATCGCACATTAGGATTAGGACTACTATCTCCCGTTACATCTGCTGCTAACCCTTTTTTGCCATGGAATCCATGTCTTGTCGCAACGATAATATTTCTATCGGGATAACGATGTAAAGCACACCACATTGCCTTCTGAATACCTTCAGAGCCACTCGCCGCCCATAATATTTTTTGTGCCTTATCATATCCAAAACTTTCAACCAATCTTTTAGAAGCCTCTACCTGGACAGGAGAAATCATATTGTAAGTGTTTCTCGGTAATTGTGCATAATACTCCTTGAATTTTTTTTCAAACTTCGGATGTGCATATCCAAGATTACTTACAAGCACACCTGATGTAAAATCTATTAATCTTTTCCCATCAACAGTCCAGAGATAAATTCCTTGAGCTCTTTCTACAACAATTTGCGAAGGCGTATAAGTTTGTTGTCCATGACCAACATATTTTGTCCATAACTCTCTATAATAATTTCCTTTATCTTCACCTGAATGAGATATTGCCATACAAAAAGCCCTTTTATTAAATTCAAAAAACCAATGATTTTCAAATAATTGGAATGAGAGAAATTGTCATATTATGTTTAATAGATTAATCTAAATGCAACCCCAGGAAATTATATAGTAAATTCAAACAAGTTATTTCCATCCTCATACAATATCAACAAAACAATATAACTACAATTGGAATAGTACAAAATGACGATAAATTTACCAATTAATATCTAATCTTCATTAAATATAAAGGTAGGCACGCTTTTTTGCATGCCTACCTTATTATCAGGCACAACTTAGAAAGTTTCCGTTATTAACTTATGTCCTGGTATTAGTCTCCGATGGTTATGACGAACACAGCACGACGATTCAATTTCCGATTTGCTGGTGTATCATTTGGAACCGCCGGTCTGCTCTCACCATAACTAATCGTTGTAATACGACTTGCATCAATGCCATTCTCTACCATGTATTTCTTTACAGCATCTGCACGGCGTTGACCTAAGCCCATATTGTACTCATCTGTACCAATATTACAGCAGTGACCTTCAATAGTTACTTTATCTTTTGGATATTTCTTCAAGTATGCAACAACTTCATCTACTACTGCTTTTCCTTCTGGCTTTAAGATAGCCTTGTCAAAATCAAATAGTACATGATTGAATACAGGTGCTGTTCTCTTCTGAACTGGAGGTGCTGGAGGTGGAGGCGTCGGTGCAGGAGGTGCCGGAGGGGCAGGCTTCTGCCATTGACTATAAACAATACCACGATTGCCCCATAGTTCTGAATCATTGTTGTTGGAAGCTGGTTCCTTGGGCCACCACCAATAACCTGAACGACCCTGGGAATCTGCAACAGGCTCCGGTTTCGCACCTGTATTTCCCCACCAGGACATATCATCCCAAACCTTTGCTGCATTCGCAGGAACTGCGACCAATACCAGCAAACCAATCATTGTGAGTGCAACCATCTTTTTCATACATTCCCTCCTTATTGTTGGGTTGTAATTAACGGTTAACTTTCTTCGTTGTGCCGTATCTTTCACGAACACAACTTGTTTATTACATCATATTTTCAATATACAAGTCAAGTAATTTTTATAATATATTTCTTGACTGTTTTGTGATTTTATCACAGTAAAACATGAAAAATCAAATTGATATTCCCATGCAAATTCAGATTATAAAACGACAAATAACGACATGATGTTAGCCACGGCTTCATTAACAGGTGCTTTAGTTGGGTAACGAATAAATTCGCAATGTCCATCTAAATACAATACATTACAACCACCAGGAATATGATTGAAAAATACAGATGTTCCTGATGTCCCTAATTGGTCTAACATTATGAAAATTTCACTCTGTGCTTTTGCAGAAGCAGAAGGATTATTTATATCTGTTATTAAGAATCTTTCAATACCTTCACGCAAACGATATAATGTGTTTCCACCACCATTACCTTCACCTATCAAATAACTTCCGGTTACATCACTATCCGCAGCACGAGCCACAGCACTCGGGTCGGGACCCGGTGGACTTGTTAAAGAACCTACAACACCAGGATTAGAAATCAACTGAAGAATTGCATAAGGTAATTGTTTGGGGACAACGGTTGATGTATTCAGATTTGGGGCATTGGCACCTAAAACTTGAACTATTAATTGAAGACTCGGGATTCCCCCTACTGTCGTAAGTTGGTCTGGATTATCTCCTAAACGGTCAAATACCCAACCAAAGTATGCATAACTTGCATCTGCCGCGGCAACGCCATCATCCCATCTTAAATAATATCCAATATGATAATCCTGTTCTGTTATCCCTAATGATGGGTAACTTCTTCCTTTTAGCGAATTCACTGTTTCTTGAGCATCAGAAGGGCAAATCAAAATTGCCGGGTCTGTGAGATATTCAGGATATATTGCTTTGACACGAGGTGCCGCTGCGATATACGACTGCCAGGAACCATCCGTTTCTCTTTGTGCCACTTCAATCTGAATCGGTGGGAACTTACCTCCCGGAGATTCATTGGAATACATCTTGAAAACGATTCCCCATTGCTTTAAATTGTTCTGACAGCTGGAACGCCTTGCCGCTTCTCGTGCTCGTGCAAGAGCAGGTAATAAGATAGCCGCAAGGATTCCAATAATGGCGATAACGACTAACAATTCAATGAGTGTGAAACCTTTCTTTTTCATACTACTTCCTTTCAATAAAGTGTTATGGAATGATTGAAACTGCTTCCCATCCCATAGGAAAACAGATACTAAATTTTATTATATTATTTTAATTTACTAAAAATCAAGATTTTATTGATAATAATACAGGGATTTTACTTAAAGAAATTTTGTATAATTATTTAAAATCCAACCTAAAAACTAAGGAGAATTATATGAATCTTCTTATGATTCAAAAGAAAAACTTTTCATTTATTACACGCCTCTCTCTTGTTATGCTGTTTCAAATCAATTTAAATTCCTACTCTGAAGAAGTAATAAAGACTGTGTTCCAGGAAGATTTTGAACAGGGCTCAGACCGCTGGGAGATGACCGACCCTAATGCATGGACCATTACCAAAAATGAGAACGGTAATAATGTTCTATGTCTAACTGGTCCCAGTAAATATGAACCTAAAGTTCGTTCCCCTAAAAGTATTGCTTTGCTAAAAGACATTGAATTAGAAGATTTCACTCTTACAGTTCGTGCAAAACAAACAGGGAAAGAGTATGGACATCGTGACCTATGCTTCTTCTTAGGTTATCAAGACCCGACTCATTTTTACTATGTCCATATAGCCACAAAGGCAGATGACCATGCCCATTCTATTTTTTTAGTCAATGATGCCCCCCGAGTCTCTATTGCTAAAGACCGCACAAAAGGGGTTGACTGGGGACAGGATTTTCATCAGATTACAATTGTCCGGGATACTCAGTCCGGAAAAATTGAAGTATATTATGACGATTTAGAAAAACCCATTATGGTAACAGAGGATAAAACTTTCTTAAAGGGAAGAATTGGATTGGGTTCGTTTGATGATATAGGCTGTTTTGACAATCTGAAAATATGGAATGTAGCAGATAAAAATCTCGCTAAACAGAAATAATTTCTTTACTTTATAACCTCAAATAACCAGTTAAAGTCGTATTCGGTTTCATTAGCAGACATAATTAGTTCATGAATATTTTCAAGACAAACTGATAATTCATTTTGTGCTTTTTCGTCCCATGGATAGCGGGATTGCCACAATGCGACAAAAAGGATAAACAACATATCTTCAAAATTTTCTTTTATCAACCAGGTTCTACCTCCATACTCATGCACACCCAGAACCTGTTGAACACCTTTATCCGAAAACAGAGGATATAAATATGGAGCCCAGGGACCTTTCGATAGATGAATTAGTTGAGTAGAATGTTCAATACTTATCCGCACCAGTTCTGCATCTCTTCTTGCTGACATTTCATCTATACCAAAGGTTACCAGACCTCTTGCTATTACATCGGTCAAGTGCCATTCTTTTAACCATTGAGCAGTTATCATATCAATTTCATCTGACTCGTAATCAGGAGGACCTAATAACATTAATGATAATCCACCTAAATTACGAAGTAAATTCCGGATTACAAAGATTCGAGATAATCGCTTTTGTTCTTTATTCAGAAATGCAAGACGAGTACCAAGATAGGCTTCTATTTCTGGTGATATGGCTGAATTGCAGAACTCCATATACCTATGATGAATATCACAACAATTCTTAATTGAATGTTCAACCCAGGGTCGTATCGGAAATGGATATTGAACCCTTCTTGCAGAGGCTATCCAGAATGGCTCTAAGATGGGAATAAGTTCTTCTTCTACTACCCCTTCTCCATTCACTAAAGGATTTAACACTTCAGGTTTTATAATTTCTTCCAGCGGACTTATAACATCAGAAAATAATAATTCGTTATATAAACTTTGAATATCTTTAATTCCTTTTCCTGCTAATATATCTGCTACCCTCTTCCAGAGACCATCACGGTCATATACTTCCCGCCAATTTATGAATGCATAATATTCATACCCCCGCAATTCAATGTATATACCCTGCTCACAAAGGTGTTGTCCGGAATAAATATAATCCATATCTTTTCTTGTATCGTGGAAGATATAAAAAATACCCGGGTCCGACTTTAAACCTAATGCTTCTCCTAAAGTTCGTGTTATAAGATTTGGACTCTCTACTGAACCAATGTTAATTGGTGAAGAACGATAAATTCTTCCCCGCGTTGTATTGAATGCGTTATTATATAAAATCAAAGCTCGTTCCATACCCGCTCTATTGGAATATGCAAATACATTTTCATCTACCCAGCCTTCTGGTGTAACGAAATCGTAAAAGGCAAAGTGTGGCGCCCCGCTAAATAAATATCTTTTTTTCATTAGTGGAAATATCTCTCGTTCATGCCTCCGAATTAAGTTTTCATCCGGCACTTCATCCCAATAAGCGCGTGGGTATTCCATTCCATATTTTTCTGCGAACCCTTCTATTTGACCGTGTCCAAACATCGGCAAACCGGGCAATGTTACCATCATCATAGCAATCCCAAAATACTTATCGTCTTTCCCAAATTGTGCAATTGCTGTCTCTTCATCCGGATTATTCATAAAATTAACAAATCGCTGTAGAACCGCAGGACTGAATTCCAGAACATTTTTTATGGTCTGTCTATACTTCGCATTATCTTCCATCTTAAGCATATTCATAAATGCACTGTTATAAACCCTGTGCATACCTAAGGTGCGGACAAAATATCCTTCCAATAGCCAGAATGCTTCTGCTAAAAGCAAAGTATCCGGTGCTTTTTCCGCTATGGTATCTACTACTTCTCTCCAGAATTCCTTCGGAAAATGTCTATTAAATTCTTCCCGACTCATCCCGAATTCTGCACGAGATGGAATGGCTCCTCCTTCGCCTGGTGCTGGAAACCAGAGTCGTTGATAATGTCTCTTTGTCAGAGTCATTGCAGCGTCAAAGCGAATAATAGGGAACATCCTCGCAACATGGAGAATATTTTGCTTTACTGCTTCCCGAACTTCCGGAAGTAAAAAATTCAATTGAGCAGTATCATTCCAGGGCATATGAGTTCCATCATTCCCATGATAAATATACCTTGTTTCGCCTGTCCGTATATTTTGCCATTTGAATACTACCCCCGCATCGGAACGGTCCCAATAACCATCCTCTATTTGAATGCTAATATCTGGATGGGAAGATAAATTGGGACCTGTAAAACGATAAGAAGGGAACGGTGGATAAGGAACCTGAATAAACCAGTCGGGATGCTCAATAACCCATCGTGAATAAATCCCAAAATGATTGGGAACCATATCACTTGCTAAGCGAATTCCTTTTTGAAAGGCTCGCTCCTGTAATCTTTTTAGTGCGGGCTCACCTCCCAAATCCTTTGCAATTTCATAATCATACAAAGAATAGGCTGAGGCTAATGCTTCGGGATTGCCGGTTAATCTTTTAATGGTTTTGGAAGCCTCTGACCGTTCCCATACCCCGATAAGCCATAATCCTGAGAATCCCCAGCGTGATAATTGCTCCAGTTCCTCATCAGGAATATCATCTAAGTGTTTAATTTCCCGCTGATATTTTTTGGATAATTGATAAAGCCATACATAAATTGACTTCGCAATTAAAACCAGATTGGGCATCCAGTCCCGGTCGGGAGAAAATGCCTCATATTCCTCATAACCCAATCCTCGTAATGCCTTAAAATCAAGGACATCCATCGGACCTTTGCCAAAACCACGCCATTGCCGTTCCTCCTGAATCACTCCCCACACCAGGTTCAATTCCATAAGTAATGACTGGGGCAAAAAGAAACCCCAGTTTCGGCGAATGTAATCCAACTGTTCCTCTAATGAATGAGGACAAGCACGGATAGGCTCCCATAGTGTATCCCAGAGAGAACGATTCGTCTCTTTCAAGGGAGGCCATTTCTGTATAATTTTCTCGGCATTTTCTATAACTTCAGGATACACAGGCTGTTTTTTCTGAAAAGATTCATCACTAAATAAAATCTTATATTTTTTAGCTGGAGGATTTTGATTGGTAATCCAACCTAAGAGGAATTCTTGCCACAATATTTCATAAGGAGAACTTCCACGGGGTTCTTTCGCTAAAAAATCTTTCTTAGTTTTTATTTGATGATAAAAAGTTTCCGGTGGAAACTCTTCCAGCCAATCTGTTAATAACTCATAAATTCTATCCTGCCATGCTTCCTCCAGTTCTTCTCCCAATTCCAGCATTGGAGAAGGTTTTACTTGTTGGCTGTAGTAATAAATAATATAGCGAAACACCTCTGTGATTATTTCCAGTGCCCGCAATTCTCCCTGAGACCAAAAAGAAAAACCGGGGCGATGTGAAAAATTCTTATTTACCTCTTCAATTAAAGAGCGAACCCACAAAATCTTTTTTTCTTTGTCGGGAATATCTTTTCCCAATCTCTGAATAAATTTTTGAGGATCCCAGTTATCCCAAGATTTCCTCCGCCACAAGAAACTCAATGGATACCAATCATTACTTCTCACAAATTCCATTGCCTTCTACAAATCCTTTCCAGATGTTAATTTCTTCCTTTCCCAAAACAAATAAAGTCTCTCCTTCATTATCCATTCCAAATGTAATTTATTAAATCAATAGATTATAATATAGATAGGCTATATAATTTCACTGGCTGCAATGGTTTTCATAAGAAAATATAGTGTTCTAAAAAGGTAGTAAAAATGTCCACTGTTTCTCCCTTGTGCCGTTGCTTTCTAAAATCCTTCTTTCTGTATGCATTCATTTTTCTGTTTACTGTTTGTTTTATCTCCTGTTCCTCCAGCACGGAGAAATCGGGAATTGTTGTCATTGGACCGAATATTACAGAAATTGTCTTTTCGCTTGGGGCAGGGAATAAACTAAAAGGAATTGGAGATTTTGACGACTATCCACCTGAGACAAAAGACATGGAACGCATTGGAAGTTATCTTTCTCCCAATCTTGAAAAAATTACTGTATTAAAACCTGCAACAATTATAGTATCAGGAGATATTCCTCAATTAAAAGAATATGCTCAACAGACAGGGACACAGTATTATTCCATTCCTATGGATACATTACAACAAATTTATGACGGCATTTCTCTATTAGGAGAGATTACACATACATCTAATAGAGCAAAGCATCTAATTAACGAAATGACCCAGCAATTCCAACAATTGGATACATTAACGAGAAATTTAGAACCTATTCCAACTTTGCTTGTTGTAGGGAGAGAACCTCGTGATTTGTCTACTATACAGGTTGCAGGGGCAAAATCCTTTTTGTCCGAAATTTTAAGGCTTGCAGGGGGGAAAAATGTTTATGAAGATTCAGAAGAAAACTATCTTGAAATTTCTGCAGAACAGATATTATCCAGAGCACCCGAAGTAATTATTGAGTTCCGCTGTGGGGAAAATCTCACTCAACGGCAATTGGATGCTCTTTTCTTAGACTGGAAATCACTGGAATCTGTCCCCGCTGTAAGCAAAAGTCGTATCTACTTTATCCTTGAATCCTACGGGATGCGTCCTGGACCCCGCATCACGAACATCGCAAAGAAAATTGCGACATTACTTCATCCCGAAGTAGAATTAGGGTTATGAACCCTATTATCTCGGTAGAAAATGTATCCTTTCATTATAGTGCTACTGAACCATTATTTGAAAATATTCAATTCTCAATCACTTCGGGGAAATTGACTGCCCTGATAGGTCCCAATGGTTCAGGGAAAAGCACTCTCCTGCGACTGCTCTCCGGGGTAATCCCTCCTCAACAAGGAGATATTTTATTAAATAAAATATCCATACATAGATTCCCCATCCGTGAACGAGCAAAAAAAATAGCCTTTCTTCCACAAAACATATCACCTATGTTCCCGCTCACCGTTTTTGAAATTGTTTCAATGGGACGATTTCCAAGAAAACCGCTATTATCAGGGCTCAGTAAAACGGATTATGAAATTGTGGGAAAATGTATGGATATAATGAATTTAACGGGATTACAAAACCGTCTCTATTCAGAACTATCCGGCGGTGAATGCAAAAGGACACTTATAGCCAGTATTCTCGCACAGGAGCCTGAAATACTTCTTCTGGATGAGCCTCTATCAGGGTTGGATTTACCTCATCAAATAGAAACACTCCAACATCTACAAAATTTAAGTAATCATGGTTATACTGTCGTAATTGCTTCACATGAGATTAATACTGTCGCCAGATTTGCTCAGGAATTTATATTGTTGTCCTCCAACCATCAAATTATTGCTCAGGGAAGTGCAATAGATACTCTAACCACCTGCAATTTGAACATGGCGTATAACGCTTCCTTCTGGGTAGGAAAGCATCCTTTTACAAATGGAATACTTATAGAAGTAGCACAGAAAGAGAATTTATGAGTAAGGGGCTATTTATAAAGTTTCTTGTTTGTGTATTTTTTCTTTTATTGCTTATTCCTTTGAGTATTTTTACCGGTTATGAGACCATTTCACCGTTTAGATTATGGCAAGAAATATGGCAGAATTCAGAGAACAATTCTCGTCTTGCGGTAGAAATTGTTTTATATCACCGTATCCCACGCACTTTAATAGCCATACTCGTAGGTGCTGGACTTTCAATAGGTGGCGTTACATTTCAAGCATTGTTAAGGAATCCCCTCGCTACACCTTATACTCTGGGGACTTCCAGTTTTGCCTCATTAGGAGCATATATCGCCTATTTAGGAATGAACTCCTTTTTATCTTCGCTTTTCCCCGCCATTCCTATTCCCCTATCTCATTTATTTGCCTTTGTCTTTGCAATGGGAGAAGTATTCCTTATCCTGATTTTGATAAGAACAAAGCCAAGATTGTCTGCAACTATTCTTCTACTTTGCGGAATTACACTAGGAATGTTAGCCAATGCTATTATTGCCATCCTGCGATATTGGGCAACACCGGATAAACTGGTTTTAATGGAACGATGGTGGTTTGGTTCTACACAGGTTTTAGGTTATCGCTCGTTAACCCTGATATTTTTAGTCTCTCTACCTGCTTTCCTAATACTCTGGTTTTATAGTTATGCATTAGACCAATATACCTTTGATACTGAAATCGCACAATCGCGGGGAATCAATATCACGAAACTACAAATAAACCTATTCATAACTGTTTCCATTCTGACCGCCATTATTGTTGCCGAGACAGGACCTATCGGTTTTGTCGGACTAATAGTCCCCCACATAACGCATTACTGGGTAGGTTCTGCTCATACCCGAGTATTCCCTTTTAGTGCTATGGTAGGAGGCACATTTTTATTGTTTTGTGATATTCTTTCCAGAAAACTGTTAGGTTCAGAGATACCTGTGGGTATAATTACTACACTTATCGGTGTTCCTGCATTTCTCTACATATTGTTTGGGAAAAATTTCAAAGAATGGATGATGTAAAAACATATATCATCTTAATTGGAGGCGGTTCCGCATCAGGTAAGACGACCATTGCCAATCGTCTAAGGGAGATACTGTCTCCCTCTTCGGTAATTATCTCTTCTGATAACTACTATAAAGACCTGTCTCATTATCCTTTGGAACAACGCGAACAATTTAATTTTGACCACCCGAAATCTATTGAACATACATTGCTGGTAAGGCACTTGAAAGCATTAAAGAGAAACAAAACCGTGTTTATCCCCCAATATGATTTTGCTACTCACACACGCAGGAAAAAATTGTTGGAAATAAAGCCATATCCAATCATTATTGTTGAAGGATTACATGTTCTAATATTCCCAACACTACGGAAAATAGCAGATATGAAAATATTTGTAGACCTGGATAACGACCTGCGATTTATCCGACGACTTCAACGAGATATTGTAGAACGAAAACGAACTCTGGAAAAAATTATTTTCCAGTATCTCAATACTGTCCGACCCATGCACGAAAGATATATCCAGCCTTCCCAAAAATTCGCCGATATTACTGTCACTGGAGATAATCTGGAAAAATCCATCAAAAAAATTCTATCCTACCCTTTTCTAAAAAGGTTTATCACTTCCTTAAATATCAATATCACCTAATACCAAATCGGGTGGTGGCAATTCTCTATTAATCTCTTCAACACGCATACCAAAACCACCTCCCTGGATAGAAGAAAGGTCAAGATAGCCATCTACTCTTTTATACAATCCAGGATGAACCTCGGCTTCAGGAGCACTGGCTTCAGGATAAAATTGCATCCCATTGCTTTCCACTCCCATAATCGTGCCGGCATAAGCACCTAAAAGGACATGCGGGATTTGGGCAAGCATCGGGTTCGTCAAGTCTTGAACCATAAGCAATAACCCATGTGCCTTTGCCCAGCATAATGATAATAACGCTCCTGTTTGCGTTTTGCAGGTTTTTAGTGCAACTCCCGACCAGCCTAATTCTCTCCCACGAAGAACTACACGCCAATCATGGGCACTTTCATCCATAAATAGGGGTTTCCTCACAGATACAGGACGAACATCTATCGGAAATTCTTCCAGTTCGTACGGGAAAGGTTGTTCTACATAGAGTATCATTCCATAAATTCGTGGGTGTTCTTTCATAAGTCGGTCCAGCACTTCTACAACATAATCCGTATTACGAACCGTGCAATTGAAATCAACACTTAACCACCATACCCTTTCTTCAATAGCAATTTTTCCAACTCTCACAATTCTTTCGTAATCCCATTCCAAATCATTTCCGCGAAGTTTTATTTTCAAACATTTTAATCCATCCCGTTTAATCCATTCCCTCAATGAGGATGGATAATTATCCTGCACTCTCTTTGATGCTTCCTCTTCTTCCAGGTAATCTAACCCTCCTACAAGATGCCAGACTATAATTTTTTGAGGTAAGGGATAACTCAAAAATTGTTGTGGATATACATTCTTGAAGGAAATATCTTTATCCGCCGCCGGAGTTATAAACTTTGCAAGGTCATGACTCATAAACTCACTATTATATGTGTCATACACTGGAATTTTATGCAATTTCCCATAAGCATCATGGAGAGCAAGGTCAAAAGGTGAACAACAAACAAGCCCTGCCAAACGCGGCATCGGTTCAGCCATAGTGCCAGAATTGAACTGCTTCAAAGCACGAGGTAAAACATGCTCAATAAAAGAATAACCCATCTCAATAGGATGTCCTGCCTTATCAAAATTTTTATATAAATGGGCTATCTTACGGGTAAATGAAACAATATGCTGGTACCTTTCTACATACGGTCGTTCCGATGGCCAAACCCACTGGACATTTAACGGTGTTTCACCCCAGCCTATTGTTGAATTTCCTTCCCCATCTTCAACACGCATAGCAACACGAGCACAGGTTACTTCGGTCAAAGTCTCTTTCCCAAATTTTAAAGGTACTCGTGTTTTAACAGGAATAAAATATAAGGCAATGGCTTTAATTTTCACATCCAGATTTTCGGGCATTTTCCTTTCCCTCAGGCAAGTAAAAGTTATTTCAATAACATAACCTCCACATCTCCGACAAACAGACCATCAATCTGAACATTTCCACCTTGCTGAAGTTCTGATGGCTCATCATCCCTGATATACCAGAACTGGTATTCACCTCTTGGCACTTTGACAGACTTTACACCTCCAGCAGGAATGGAAATATTCTTGCCCCTTTTCCCGGAACGCAATCCTACTTTCACAGATGTATCCAGAGGATTATAGATTTTTATCTCGTAAGAACCGTCCCTTAAATTATATGTATAATCAGGCAATTTTACTTTTCTTTTTATTGTTGTTTGATTCATAACCTGCGTGTTTTTTTCTTCATTTGGAACTCTTTTCCCTGCATATACAATTCTACGATTGTTATGAATTGCCTGAGACTTACTTTCATTCTTTGACTGCGGGATATAATTATTAGAATCTGTAGTTATATTTTCCTCCTGAGGAATAGTTTCTTGTCCCGTATTCTGCGGGTAAATATTTTCGTCTTCTTCAACTGCCTCTTCTGTTTCAGTTGGTAATTCCTCTTCCGAAGGACTTGCCTCCTCTTCAATAGTTTCTGTTTCTCCTTTTATCTCCTCCTTTATTGGAGCAGGTTTTATATAAAAACCACTTTTCCTTACAAGTTTGTTATTTTCAAATCGTGCGGAAAAACTGGAACCTCCCCTGTCTGTCCATAAATATAGCACTCCTCCCTGTTTATCAGAACTAACCTGTGTTCCCGGTCTCTGGAGTATAGCAACCACTTCATCTAATTCCATCCCTTCTTTTAATTGGTCATACAATTCTCTTGTTAAAGGAGTTGGGGAACCTTCCTCTGCGAGTTTCCCCGAATACCGTTTTAGAATGCCATTCTCAAATCTCCCATACAAAACCCTATCGGTTCTATTCCACCTGTATAATTTCATTTGCTTATCTGGACTTTGCGTAATCAAAGAATCAGGTTTGCCTAACAATCTTACTACCTCTTCAAAACTCATTCCTATCTTAACCTGATTCGCAGGGTCAGGAGTTTCCGTGCCTTTCTGTTCCTCGCTATCTGTCTCCGCCGATGTTTTCTGATGTGGTTCCGCTTGTGATTCGGATACCTCCGCCTCCTCTTCCGAAACCTGCACTTCTGCAGTATTTGATGTCATGGGAGGATTAGAACTCTCCACAACCACAGTAGGCGTCAGAGTAGATTGCATCCTGATAGGTTCTTCTGCTTTTGTGTTTTCTTCTGTTTCATTTTCTTCAGGAACAATATTTTTCTGTTCCGTTTCCACTTGTTTTACAATTCTTTTTTCTATCTCAGGAGTAGTTGGAGTGGTATTCTTTTCAGATGAGAAACAGGATAAAAAGAGAAGAACTAATGACGAACAAATTATCCCACATACAAGATTGTTAATAGGACGAGATAAAACAAATCTATTTTTTCCCTCAATAGGTTTCATATTCAATCCATTCAAATTGTTTCATATCCATTTATTCTATTATAATAAAAGCAATTCAATAAATAGAAAAACAAATGACAGGGAATTTTTTCTTGGGAAACATTATCTTTGTAAGGGGGGAAATGTATGCGTAGTATGACGGGGTATGGAACTGCATCGGGTATAGTCCGAGGCTTCTCGGTTTCGGTAGAGATAAGTTCCGTAAACCACAGGTCGCTGGAAATCTCTATTCGTCTCCCATCAATGTGGGGACCCGCGGAGAATTTTATAAGGGATAAAATCCGCCAGAATATTAACCGTGGTAAAATCCATTTCTGGCTGAGAAAACAAACAACAGAATCTACAGAGCCTCTATTCACCTTTAATGAAAACATTGCTAAGGAATATGTAGAACATATAAAAAAATTGAAACAAATTTTAGGGAGTCAAGAAGAAATTTCCATTAACACAATTATCCAATTACCGGGCATATTTGAAACAACAGTAACTGATGAAGAAATAGAAACTATAAAGTGCGAGATGGAACCCGTGATTACGCAGGCTTTAGAAAATCTAAATAAATCAAGAGAAATAGAAGGTTCTGCTATTAAACAACAAATACAGGAACATTTCAAGGAACTCTACTCCGGTATCCTCTCTCTGGAGCAAAAAACACCGGAGATATTAGAACAACAGAAAGAACGAATTCGCATAAAACTTTCGGAAGTAACCGCAGACCCATCTATAAAAGAAGAACGCATAGCTATGGAAATGATACTATGGGCAGATAAACTGGACATTACAGAAGAAATCAATCGTGTCAAAACTCATTTAACACGCGGTAATGAACTTTTAGAAACAGAACAAAATGGCAAACCATTAAATTTTCTTATTCAGGAGATTGGCAGAGAATTGAATACAATAAGTGCTAAGTTGCGAGATGCAGACCTTGCCTGGCAATTGGTGCAAATGAAAACCACATTGGAAAAGATTCGTGAACAAATTCAAAATGTGGAGTAATCCCTGTGAAACAAGAAAACCTGATAATTGTCGTCTCCGCACCTTCCGGAGTAGGGAAAACTACTGTCATTCGACATTTATTGAAACAAAGGAATGACCTGGCACTATCTATTTCTGCCACAACAAGACCTCCAAGAACGGGTGAACAAGACGGCGTAGATTACTATTTTTTGTCTGTAGAGGAATTTGAGAATAAAATCAAAAATAATGAATTTATAGAATATGCACGGGTTCACGATGACTTATACGGCACTCTATATTCAGAAATACGAAGACACCTGAATTCAGGAAAAGACTTGATAATGGAACTGGATGTTCAGGGAATGCGAAGTATTAAAAGCAAATTCCCGGAGGCAGTAACTATATTTATGATGCCTCCTTCAATAGATGAGATGAAAACCCGCTTAAAAAATAGAGGGACTGAAACAGAAGAAAAAATACAAAAAAGACTAAATCGTGCCTTTGAAGAAATGAAATTCCGCACTGAATTTGATTATACTATAGTAAATTACGAGGTAGAACAATCTGCAAAAGATTTAGAGGCAATTATCCGAGCGGAACATCTAAAATCACATCGGATTGAAATTAATTTAGAATAAAAATAAATACAACAGGAGGATAATCACATGCCTGCTCCATTCTATGTAGATGAGTTGCTCACTAAAATTGATAGCCTTTACAGACTGGTCAATGTGGCTACCAAAAGAGTTAATCAAATTATGAAGAGTGAAAAACACGCCTTCGGTAAAAAGAAAAAACCGACCATAACTGCAATTGAGGAATTGTTGGAAGGCAAAATTACCTATCGCAAAAACGAGGAAGAAGACCTCACCGAGATATAACTGGAATTTTTAAAGAATGTGTTCACCCTTTCAGAATAAAATTGTCTTATTAGGGGTAACAGGTTCCATTTCCGCATATAAAGCATGTGAACTTTGCAGTCGCCTTGTCCAGAATGGGGCTAAAGTCTTCGTTGCAATGACAGAAAATGCCCAAAAATTAATATGCCCCGCTACTTTTGAAAGCCTATCTGGCAATCCCGTAATCAAAGGTTTATTTGAACCTTATTCATTAGGTCCCTTGTCTCACATTTCACTATCTCACGATGCAAACTTATTCATAGTAGCACCCGCAACAGCCAATATTATTGCCAAGTCTGCTAACGGTATTGCGGATGATTGGTTGAGCACAGCATTATTAGCGACCACCGCCCCAATTCTATGGGCACCTGCAATGAACCCACAAATGTATTTAAATCCTGCCACACAGAGGAATTTAGAGATATTAAAAGAAAGGGGTCATTTCTTCGTCGGTCCCGATACAGGAAAAACTGCCTGTGGGGAAATCGGTCCGGGTAGAATGGCTGAACCTGCTGTGGTATATGAATATGCAGATGTCCTTATAAATACTACTAAAGATTTTTCAGGCAAGAAAATACTTATTACCAGTGGTCCCACTCAAGAACCTATAGACCCTGTTCGATATATCTCCAACCGTTCCTCTGGAAAAATGGGGAAAGCATTGGCGATGGAAGCAATACGAAGAGGTGCAAAAGTTACCGTTATATCCGGTCCCGCCTTAGAACCTTTACCATATCAAGTGGAAAAAGTATATGTTCGCACTGCAAATGAAATGTATGAAGAGGCAGTTAAAAGATTCCCTGATTATGACATCTTCATAGGCGCAGCCGCAGTCGCAGATTATTCCGTTAAAAATCCTGCGGATGAAAAACATAAAAGAAATGGGAATATGCATCATCTGGAATTGATACCTAATCCGGATATCATCAAAAAATTGGGAGAAATGAAAAAACCTCATCAAACTACTGTAGGTTTCGCTGCGGAAACACATCATCTTATTGAATACGCTCAGGAAAAATTGCAACGAAAGAATCTGGATTTAATCATTGCAAATCAAGTAGGTGGAAAAAACTGTGCGTTTGGGTCTGATAATGTTTACGCTCTAATGATAACCCCCCAATCACAGGATGAAAAACCAGAACTTATCCCTAAAGACGAACTGACCCACCGTATTTTTAACCGCATCGCAGAAATAATAAAGAAAAAAATAACTCCCCTTCCCCCAAAAAGTGTATAATTATATTGTAGTTTAGAGATGTTTATGCATATTTTTAATTCGTTAAAAAATATTGTTGGGAGTATCTTTTTAATTCAAATTGTTTCTTTTTTTATATTTACCCAACCAATTAAAGCAGAAGTTGTTATTTCTCAACAGTTAACTGGTGATGGAATCTCCATAATTAATAACATTACCTACTATATTCCAGGTAAATCTCTACAAATAACCATTTCTTTTACCAATACTTCCGATGAAAAAGTACTCGCATTAGGATTACAAACTACCCTTCCAGCAACCTGGCAATTTCAGGGAGTTTCAACCGGAGAAACCGCTCCAGCTGTATTTCCACAAGCGGGGAAAATATCAGATGGCACAATACCTTTTGAGTTTGCGTGGATAAATATCCCACCATTCCCTTTTGAGTTTACATTCAGTGTAAATATCCCCTCAGAATTTGAAAAAAATGCACAAATTACTTCTCAGGCTTTATATAGATATACAGGTGGTCAATTAAGTTCCAACATAGTCCAAAATTCACTGGAAAGCACTAACTCACCAAAGGAAAAATGTGGCTGTAGCCGACAACTTACAAAAGGCTGTAGTAATGCAGATAGTAAAATTCAGATGAAGAAAGTAATCACAGATTTATTTTTTATCCTAATGATTCTGGGAATTTTAGGTTCAACAACAAAAAAAATAAAGTGAGGTAATACTAATGAAAAAGGGCTCACAAATCTTTATTCAAGTTTTTATACTGTCTCTCATATTTGCAGTCCCTACTTTTGCAGAGAGAATATTTTTTATCGCACCTGATGCAGGTATTGTTCAGGAAGTATTACCAGAAAAATTACAAAAAGAAACATGGTATCCTTCTGGAGCAACCGTAGAAACTTTTAATACCAGTTATATCACATACAACATTGCGTATGCAGATTCAGCCAATATAGGCTTCAATGACCCTTCATACCCCAACCGAAAATAATGCCTGAAAACTGCGTTAAACTATATTTCAAACATTTTCCGAATGCAAGGAACTATAGATATTCTTGTTAGTGAAAGTGAATTTGATGGGACAGGAGCATTAGCTTTCGCAGGCAGTTATGTTTTTGAAAATACCACAACTTTTAGCCGATGCTTTTCACAACTGCGACTTCTTAATGGAACAAAACCAGTCTCAAATATTTCCGAAATACAACTAACAGTAGATTTCGGGTATAATTATTATGAAAATCCCAACAACACTAATCCTGCCAATGACCAAGTAGATTTATTATCTGTTTTTATCCACGAATTTACACACGGATTTGGATTTTTATCCTTTGTAGAAGAAAATGGAACCACACCCATAACATCAAGCGGTAAAACTTTATATACAGTATTTGACCAATTCATTTACAAGGGTAATTTAGCTTTATATTCGGGTTCACCCCCTTCATTCCAGGGGACATTAGGGGATACAACTTGTAATCAACTGGTTTTCAAATCCACCTACATTGAGAATATCTATGAGAATAATGGAGTTGCAATATATTCAAGAAATCCCTTCCTTGATGGGACTAGTTTAAACCACTGGGACCCTGATAGAACAGGAATAACCGATGCAGTCATGAACCCAGCATATAAGACAGGAACTGTAATTCGCGAATATTCTTTAATAGACCTTTGTGCTCTGAAGTCTATCGGTTATGCTAACATTCAACTGCCTAACGAAGAAGGCTCACAGGATGGGGAACCTTCCACAGAAGGTTTTAATGAAGGTTCCTCTGAAGGCTCACAGGATGGAGAACCTTCTACAGAAGGTTACCACGAAGGGTCCTCTGAGGGTACACAGGATGGAGAACCTTCCACAGAAGGTTACAACGAAGGATCC
>FWWL01004287.1_pt1 | contig 24347 bp, 26 predicted proteins | sample 2228331 | NCBI WGS metagenome assembly FWWL01 (sample SAMEA103939775, study PRJEB20133) | metagenome | reverse complement strand
CCTATTTAATTTGCATAGTACCGACGTGGGGATGTATCTTTGAGGAAGCCTTCCACTGACCTGGTCACGGAAGCGACCCCTGGCAAAATAGCCAGACGGACCTGCAAAGATGGGACCCCCGCCAGTGATTTTGCTGGCTTTGGAAGGCGAGGAGGACATACTTCCCCATGTCGGAGTTTTTCACAAACTTTGTCGCATCTTTCTACTGTTACGCAACACATAAAACCTTTTGGGGGTATAGAAATGTTTTATTACAAGCACTATAACAAGACTTTAGTATCCTGGGAACGGTACGATCACCTTAAGGAAATTTCCGAGGAGGATGCAGCGGCTGACAATGGGCGCATATTTACTCTTAGGAGCGAGTCACCGGAATATACCAGAAGGAGCTTTTCGGTATCACAGCCCGACTTAATGTACGCGGACAAGGAAGACTTGGGTATGCTGCTTCTACCCCTGGTGGCGGATAACAGCCTGCCTGCCTTTCTGCTTCAGGCTGTGCAGAGCAATAAAGTCACTATGGTAAACACGGAATATCCTACATGGGAGGATGTTCTGCTCAATAGTTCACCCGAAAAATGGAAAGTAAATGTTGTAGGGCTTGGAGATGTAGGAGGAACCCTTGTCTCTGGGTTGAGGCTCTTAGGAGGGGACTGCATATCCCATATCGGAATTTATGACCTGGATTCAAATAAGGTTAAGCGCTGGGAGTTTGAGGCCAACCAAATTTTGGACCCTACCGGCGTCTTAAACCATCCGACGGTTTTGCCCATATCAGAAGAGCAGCTTTTTGACTGTGACATGTTCATATTCTGCGTTACTGTTGGGGTACCTTCTATAAGTGAAAATCCAGCAGATGTGAGAATTGCCCAATATGAAGGCAATTCAAGGATAATAAAGGAATATGCCCATTCTGCCAGGAACAGAGGCTTCAAGGGCATATTTGCTGTTGTCTCTGACCCTGTGGACCTGTTATGCAAGGCTGCCTTTAATTTCAGCAACACCAACAGCAGTGGCATACTGGATTTCAAAGGTCTGGCAGCTGAGCAAATAATCGGCTACGGCCTTGGTGTCATGCATGCACGGGCAGCTTACTTTGCCGGGCTGGACCCCGCAACTGCACATTATATCAGGGAAGGCAGAGCTTTTGGCCCTCATGGAGCAGGGTTGATTATTGCAGACAGCATAGAAAATTACAACGAGCAGTTGTCTTTGAGTCTTACTGAAAAGACAAAGACTGCTAACCTAAAGGTCCGCAGTCTGGGCTTCAAGCCCTATATAGCACCGGCTCTCTCCTCAGGCACCTTATCAATACTTGCTGCTATCAGAGGCCATTGGCATTATAGCGCTACCGCCCTGGGCGGGGTGTATTGGGGAGCGAGAAACAGGCTGCTTTCTACAGGAATAGAGCTTGATAGACTTCCAATACCTGATGAGCTTTTACTTCGAATGAAAGATACCTACGAAAGCCTGAGGAAAATGCTATGAGCAAATATTACGTAATAATACCAGGAAACCCATCTGCTCAATTGGAGAAAATGCTGGATGCAGCGCTGAACAATAAAAAGGCAGTTTATATATCAGATAAATCTGACCTCCCCGAGCTTAAAGAAAAGAAAATCATTATTTGCGCCGAAATAAGCACTGCGGGACTTTGCATACCCTTATATGAAATAATAACAGAGCTTCAAAATCGCGGAAGGGACTCCCTTAATGGTTCCTCTGCAATACTTCTAGTACACAGCGCTAATGAGCTGTATACCAAAAGTACCGCTGCATTCATTATATTTATTCTAAACCAGCTGGGCTGCCATTTTCTTGGGCATCCAGTAGTAGAAGCCACCGGGAGCTTATCAAATTTCGCCACTTGGAGGAAAGTAACTGATGCCCCCTTAGAGGACATATGTCTGGAGCTTTGTGCAAAGTTAGGGGCGAGGTTTACTTCATATAATCCCAAGCTTGCAGAAAAGCCAAAAATACTTGCACTTCATTCCAGCTTAAAGGGGACCTCTAATACCCTTGCACTTTGGAATATGGTAAAGGAGCACCTAGAAGACTGTGAGATAAGTGAGCTTCATGTTGAGAACGGAAGGATAATTGATTGCAAAGGCTGCTCTTATAAGACGTGTACATATTACAGTATGAACGACAGCTGCTTCTATGGCGGGGTAATGGTGAAGGAAATACTGCCCGCCATAAAAAAATCAGATGCAGTCATATGGCTGTGCCCAAATTACAATGATGCAATATCCGCAAACCTTGCAGGTGTTATTAACCGCATGACGGCACTATATAGGAAAACCCCCTTCTATAAAAAAACTTTATTCTCAATAATTATATCGGGGAACTCAGGCAGTGACTCAGTAGCGAGACAGCTTATAGGAGCACTTTGCATAAATAAAGGCTTTAGGCTGCCCCCCTATTTTTCATTAATGGCTACTGCCAACGATCCTGGAACAGTTACCCAAGTTCCCGGTATCGAAGCTACTGCTAAAGAATTTGCAGAAAATATGCTGAAGGCTATTAAAAAGTCCTCCTAGTTAAATATGTTTAAATTTACAGCCTCCTACTTTTAATATAACAATTTATTGCAATTGTCTTGCATTTGCAAGTTGCACTATCGGTTTCGTCTTATAGTTGGGGTATTATTGTAGCACATATAATAGCTCCCTGTTTTATTGATATATTTTTATCAATATATTTCGTTCTCCATGCTCTAACAATGATATATCCATTTAGAAACTTGTATTACCTATGATATTTGAATTTTTGCAGCTTGTATAAAATATTATACAATTATCTGAATTGTGCAGCTATTTTTTGCGTATATTATATCTGTTAAGGCGCATTACTACTATGTACCGTCTCATAAAAATATATATAATTTTTAAAATTGTTAAAAATTTACGCAGGAATTTAGGTTTTTGTATAGAAAGATATTATATAGCCAAATTATGTTTATGTGTTACACTATTTTTTGAAGCTTTTATTGCATAATTTGAAATCTAGTTACAAAAATTATCTAAAGCCTATTCTTTATTTGGCAACTTGTTATATAATATATATGGACTCAATAGAAGTCTGTATGTTATATAATGAGCTAAAAAAAAGCTCAGAATTTTGACAACATTGCTTAGACAAAAAATAATATTTGGAGGGAGATACCTATGAACGCAAAACAATACTGCGAAGAGCTCTACGGAAGAGTCGTAAAAAGAAATCCTGGAGAACCAGAATTCCACCAGACAGTTAGAGAGGTTCTTGATTCACTAGTACCAGTTCTCGAAAAAAGACCAGATTTTATCGAACTTGGTATCATGGAAAGAATTGTTGAACCAGAAAGACAGTTTACATTCAGAGTGCCGTGGGTTGATGACCAAGGCAACGTACAGGTTAACAGAGGCTTCAGAGTTCAGTTCAACGGAGCAATCGGACCTTACAAGGGCGGCTTAAGATTCCACTCTTCAGTGTATATCGGAATCATCAAATTCCTTGGTTTTGAACAGATCTTCAAAAATTCCTTGACAGGTCTGCCAATAGGCGGCGGCAAGGGTGGTTCAGACTTCGATCCAAGAGGAAAGTCAGATATGGAAGTAATGAGATTCTGTCAGAGCTTCATGACTGAGCTATACAGATTCATAGGTCCAGACGTTGACGTTCCTGCCGGAGATATTGGTGTTGGCGGAAGAGAAATCGGTTACCTCTATGGTCAGTACAGAAGAATCAAAGGCGTATTTGAAAACGGCGTACTCACAGGAAAAGGTCTTCCATATGGCGGAAGCTTGATTAGACCAGAAGCTACAGGCTTCGGTGTTACATATTTCTGCGATGAAATGTTAAAGCATGAAGGTCAGTCAATAAAGGGTAAAACAGTTGCAACCTCCGGCTTCGGTAACGTTGCTTGGGGAGTTTGTATAAAAGTTGCTGACTTAGGCGGCAAGGTTGTTACACTTTCAGGTCCTGACGGATACATCTATGATCCAGACGGAGTAACTGGTGAGAAGATTGATTACTTGCTCGAAATGCGTAATTCCGGAAGAGATAAGGTTCAGGATTATGCTGACAAATATAACTGCAAATTCTTCCCAGGCGAAAAGCCATGGAATGTTAAAGCTGATATCATAATACCAGCTGCTACTCAGAACGACATTCAGTTAGAGCATGCAAAACAGATTGTTGCTAACGGCGTTAAGTTCGTATGCGAAGCTGCTAACATGCCATGTACAAACGAAGCAGTTGAGTACTTCCTTGAGCACAATGTAATAGTAGGACCAGCAAAGGCAGCTAATGCCGGCGGTGTTGCTACATCAGCTCTTGAGATGTCACAGAACAGCATGAGACTTTCATGGACAGCCGAAGAAGTTGACCAGAAGCTTCATCAGATAATGATCAACATACACAATAACTCAATGAAAGCTGCTGAAGAGTACGGCTTCGGATATAACCTCGTTGCAGGCGCTAACATCGCCGGCTTCCTGAAGGTTGCTGAAGCAATGAAGGCTCAGGGCTTAGTATAGTATACAACTTGCAAATGCAAAAAGGACCTGTGATTTATCACAGGTCCTTTTTTTCCCTTTACGCTCCCATTAAGTCAGCTGTCAGCTTTCTTAAGCTTACAAGCATTTCTACGTTTTGCTCAAGGCTCAGACCATCCACTGTGGCCTCACGCTTTTTACTGCAGCCGTCAACTGCACCGGCTTCAACCATTTTCTCTATGAGAGCCTTCTCGGTTACAGCATCCTGAAGCAGCATTCTCCCATCAAGTATCGAAAGCATAGCCTCCAATCCATGAGCACCCCAGTTTGAAACACCTGATACAATTATGTAGTCGGCATTTATCACAGAGGCAATGGTTTCTCCCATATCTATGCATTTAACCACCAGGTCCCTGACCTTTCCCATTCCCAGTTCATTTCCCCCGTCCCCTATCGCTATAGTAACTACCCCTTGCAGTCTACCAAACCGGAACAAGCTGTCACTATCCGGTATAAGGTGGGTCAGGTCATTGCCCTTCATTGAGTAGTACCTTCCATCCTTTGCTTTTCCCGGCCTTTCTATAGAAACAATATGACTGGGCTTAAAGCTGTCCAGCAGTCTGGCGCAAAAGTCCTCACTGCCCTCATATGGCAATATCACTTGTTCTGCCTTTATTTCCATATGCTCGGTGCATGTACTTAAAATATCTTCCGAGTAGCTATCAGTTACCAGCAGCACTGTTTTCCCAAGCTTCTCCAACGCACTGGCCAAGGTTGCCGCTCCAAGGGGCCCATCTGTTTCACCGCACAGAGTTTCTGCTATGCAGAAACCCGTGATTATTATAACTCTGGTGCTGCCATACAGCTCTTCTGCTGCACTCTTGAGATCTAACGCTTGAGTAATATCTCCCAGACCTCTGCCACCTACATCCCTCTTAATCAGCTGCTCTATCAGCATGGCAGCATTATAATGCATCCCTCAACCCCCTTAACAGTAAAAGCTCCCCGTGCTACTGGTTTATACCTTCTTTCGGTATCCACAGGGAACAACTTTTTACTTTAGTAAAACTACTTCCTTTGCCGCTTTTACTATATCTGATGCTGTCATTTTATACTTCTTTTTCAGGTAGTCTATCTTTCCTACTTCTCCAAAGTGATCCTTGATACCAATGGAGCGTAATGGCACTGGGTATTCCTCGATCAACACCTCTGCAACAGCACTCCTGAGACCGCCTATAACATTGTGGTTCTCACAGGTCACTACTGCACCGGTTTTCTTTGCCGAAGCGACAACCGCCTTATTATCTATAGGTTTTATCGTATGGATATTAACTATCTCGGCATCTATCCCATCAGCTCCGAGCATCTCAGCCGCGTCCAGAGCTTCCTTCACCAGCATTCCTGATGCGAATATACTCACATCCTTACCTTCCCTCAGCATATCAGCTTTAAAAAGGTCAAACTCATAATCCTCTTTGAATACTTGCGGTGTATACTTTCTAAACATTCTTATATATACAGCACCCTCGTATTCAATTACCTTCGGCAGTGCCTTTACAAGCTGCATCGCATCCACAGGCTCAAAAATCACCATTCCCGGTATGCTGCGGAGAACTCCGATGTCTTCCATGCTCATGTGGGTGCCTCCGTTCAACTCTGCAGATATCCCCGGGTCAGTACCAACAATCTTCACATTCCTTCCTGCATACCTTATGGATATCGTTACCTGATCGCACATCCTTCTTGTGGCAAAGGGTGTGAAGGTGCATATGAAGGGTATTAAGCCATAACTTGCCATTCCTGCAGCAACACTTGCCATATTCTGTTCTGTTACACCGACATCCAACGCTCTCTCCGGATACTTTTCCCTAAGGAAGAAAGTTCCATTAGCCTTTGCCAGATCTGCATCAAGTACTATAATTCTTTCATCCTTTGACATAAGCTCATCTAAGGCTGCTCCGAAAACTTGGCGCATTTCCATATTCTCGTACATACTCCACACCTCCTATCTCAATTCCTCCAAAGCTCTCAGCCTTTGCTCCTCAGTCACAGGCATACTGTGATTTTTTGCTCCCATAGCCTCTATAAAAGAAATACCTTTTCCCTTGATTGTATTCAAGACAATCATAGTTGGCTTGCTCTGCGATTTCTTGGCTTCATTTATGGCATTGTAAATTGCAGCTATATCATGACCGTCTACAACAGCTGTATTCCAGCCAAAAGCCTTCCATTTGTCGTCTATCGGCTCAACTCCAACTATCTCCTTTGTGTCTCCGTCAATCTGCATCTTATTATTATCAGTGAAGGCTATTAGATTGTTGACCTTGAACTGAGCTGCCGTCAAAGCAGCCTCCCAAACCTGTCCCTCCTGGCTCTCCCCATCCCCAACTATCGAGTATATATATGCATTATCCTTCTTGATCTTTGATGCTTTTGCTATCCCTACAGCGCAGGAAATCCCCTGTCCCAATGACCCTGCAGTCATATCGACTCCTCTTGTCTTCAACATGTCACAGTGACTGGGCAGATTGGTTCCCGGCCTGTTCAGGGTGTCAAGCTCAGATATATCGAAGTACCCCTTGTCTGCAAGTACCGCATAAAGGGCAGGGCCCGCATGCCCTTTTGAAAGTACAAACCGGTCTCTTCCTTCCATATGTGGATTCTCAGGATTTATATTCATAACCTTGTAATAGAGTACAACCAGTGCCTCCACTATCGAAAGGCATCCTCCCACATGTCCAACTCCGAATTTTCCTATTTCATCAATAATGAGTCTCCTGATGTGCTTACACTTAGCCTCAAGCAGCTGGATTTCGCTATTATTCATGTTCATCCTCCCAAAAGATGAATTTGAAATCATATATCTTCTCTATAATACTAATTTACCAATATTTATTCTTTTTATCAAGTTTTGAAGCTTCTTTCTCACAATTGTTAACCAACATCAATACTGCGGTTGACAATTCGTTTTCATTTATATATAATCATAGTTGTTATATTATTGAAATAAAAATGATGGTTATTAAAAAATAACCACCGGGGAGGACATATATGCAGAAGAGATTTTCGGTTAGAGACTTGAGTTACATATCATTGTTTGCCACACTCATATCAGTATCAGGGTACATATCAATACCCCTTCCCTTTTCTACAGTGCCGGTAACTGCTCAGACACTTGCAGTGATGCTGGCAGGCAGTCTATTACCCGTTGGGCATACTGCTGCAAGCATAGTAGTCTTCCTGTTAATGGGAGCTATCGGTCTCCCTGTATTTTCCGGCGGTACTGCGGGCTTAGGAATAATTGTCGGAAAAACCGGAGGCTATCTTATTGGCTTTCTTGCCGGAGCAGTTCTAATTTCAATATTAAAGGGAAAAAGGCCAAGTTTTATGAGACTTCTAACAGTCAATGCAATAGGAGGAATTCTCGTAGTATATATTTTCGGTGTAATGTGGCTGAACTATGTCACAGGAATAGGTATATCAAAAGCTGTTATATTCGGTGCACTTCCTTTTATACCCGGTGATATTGTAAAGATTATAATCGCAGCACTTCTTACCTTAAGGCTAGGGAAACACATTAAAGTAAACAATGGTTGATTTAACTTAAAATCAGAATATCACCTAATGTAATATTCTTTCTACCAACCGTGCCTTCCGGCAGTTCCAAGGCTATATATGCCTTAGGTTCAAAGCCGCTAAGCTGCCACGGTTTTATTTTTTCCTTTATCCCTATCACCTTATGATTGATGTCCATAAAAACAACATCGATGGCAAACCTCATGAAGCAAGTGTGTATTGCACTGCAGCCCAGAAGCATCAGTCCTTCCTGGGCAGGCAGCCTTCTTTTGAACATCAGTCCCCAGAAACGCTCCTTAAAGGTTTTAGCAATTTTCAAATTATCTACTATCATGATTTTCTTTGTTTCATTGTATAGCATAAGCTACCTCCTTATTTGGCAAAAGTCTGTATAACTTTTATCACCACCGGTCCGAGAAGCACTATAAATATTGTGGGCATTATGAATATTATCATAGGAAGCAGCATCTTTATAGGCGCCTTCATAGCATTTTCCTGAGTTTTCTGCCGTCTTTTCTGTCTTACCAGGGAGGACTGAATCCTAAGAACGTTTCCTATGCTTACCCCCAGTTGATCAGCTTGCAGTATAGAACCTACAAAAGTAACAAGACTTGGTACGGGTACCCTTTCTATGAGAGATCTGAATGCATCCCGTTTCGATACACCAACTCGCATCTCCTTCAATACAATAGCGAATTCTTCCACAAGCACTCCTGACATTTTTTCCACCAGCTTTGCCACTGCACCGTCAAAGCTTAACCCCGCTTCTATAGATACTGTAAGAAGGTCAAGTGCATCAGGAAGACTCTTTTCTATTTCCTTTTGCCTCTCAACAATCTTATGCTTTAGATAGTATTTAGGCAAAATATTGATTATGCCTAAGGATGAGCATAGAATAACTAGCACCTTAAGCCAGGTTGCATCCATTGCAATCAACAGTAAAGCAGCAGCTGCAGCAGCAACACAAGTGAAACATATCTGAAAAAAGACAATGCCCCCTACGGTTATTCCCTTTGGGTTTCCTGCCTCCCTTATTCTTCTTTCCATCTGATTATAATAGTTCTTGGGTGTAATCCTATCAAAGAAGCTATTAGCCTTACCCATTGCAGGTCTTATTACCCTTTCTGCAAATGAGCCCTCCTGCGTACCCGATACTTTCTCGTTGGCATGCACAAAGTTTTTTATCCTACTCTGTATATTCAGCTTATTCCTGAAAAGCATACTTAGCAGCACCACCACAGAAAAGCTGACAGTAACAAATGCACTTATGATAATTGCCGTAAGCATAATTACACCTCAATTCTTATGATTCGCCTGATTAGAAATATCCCTATACCCTGCATAACTGCAGCCAATGCCAGCATTCCCCACCCTATTGGGTGTCCAAACAGAGTCGTAATATACGAAGGGTTGATAAAGTAAAGTATAATGCCAAGAGCCACAGGCAGCAGAGATATAATAGTTCCTGAAACTCGGCCTTGTGCTGTAAGTATTTTGATCTCTCCCTTTATCTTTATCCTCGAACGAATTGTTTCGGAGATATTGTCCAATATTTCCGAAAGATTACCACCTATTTGTCTTTGTATAAGCACCGCCATTATTATTAGCTCCAAGTCCTTACTTTGATCTCTCTTGCTTAAGCTTTCCAATGCCTTTTCTGTATTTACCCCCAAATTGATTTCCTTTAATATCTGTTGGAATTCATGGGAAATAGGCGGCGGCAGCTCTCTTGCCGCAGCGTCAACTGCTTGTAAAAAACTGTAACCTGACTTTAGAGTATTTGATATCAGTGCTAAGGTATCCGGAAGCTGTTGGTCAATCTTTTGTATGATATTCTTTTTTCTTGAATTTACATAAATTAATGGTACACATGCGGCAAGTGACGCTAAAACAACTGAACCTAAAAGGTTTTCTGTAAATATGAGAAAAAATACAGCTGCTGCTAAAAAAATCATTATATTTATTGCTATATACTCCTCCGCTTTTAGAGGCAGGTGTGCATGCACAAGCCGGACTTCTATTTTCTCCTTATATATGCTTCCCCATTTGCTTTTACCAAGAGTTTTACCAAATGCAAGCATACCATCACGCCAGAATATTTCCTTTTCTCTTTCTGGCTTTTCTTTACTCTTCTCCGGGTTAAGATAGCTCTTTAATCTGCCTGTTACGTTTCTTCTCCCTGAAAAATACTGGCATATCAAGTATATGATCAGTACCAAGCTTACAAAAAATATCAAAACTAAAAACTCCAGCATGCTGAAATCCCTCTTTTCTCATACCGATATATTTCGCGAAAAACGCTTTACATTACTATATAAATCGCACAAAGAAGATTACATCGATTAGGTGCGATTTATAACATCAATGAAAATGTTTCGCACTATTGAACTACTATATAATGGATTTAGTGCGAAACATATTATTCAGATTTCGCGTAAATATTTCCATGGTTTTATTGAATTCGCGCTATACCCTGATGGAATATCTTAAGCGCGTTCAATCTGATTGAACAGGTCGTTTGGTAAAGGCACTCTTGTATTCAAAAGTTTTTCCATGAACTTGGGTCTGATGCCAGTAGCAGTAAAGTTGCCGGTGATTCTTCCTTTTTCATCAGTTCCCTTTTCGTTGAATACAAATATGTCCTGAAGTATAATAGTATCCTTCTCCATACCCTGTACTTCTGTAATATGTGTTATCTTTCTACTGCCATCCTTCATCCTGGTCTGTTGTACTATAATATCTATTGCTGAAGATATCTGCTCCCTGATAGCTCTTACCGGCAGGTCCATTCCAGCCATAAGCACCATTGTTTCCAGCCTGGCGAGCATATCTCTTGGTGAATTGGAGTGACCTGTAGTGAGAGAACCATCATGACCTGTATTCATTGCTTGCAGCATGTCCAAGGCTTCTCCGCCTCTAACCTCGCCTATTACTATCCTATCAGGCCGCATTCTAAGAGAGTTTTTTACCAGATCTCTTATATTTATGGCTCCCTTTCCTTCAATATTGGCAGGCCTGCTTTCAAGCCTTACAACATGTTCCTGACGGAGCTGCAGCTCTGCGGCATCTTCTATTGTTAGTATTCTTTCGTCATCAGGAATAAAGGAAGAAAGGATATTCAAGGTTGTAGTCTTTCCACTGCCAGTGCCTCCCGATACTACTATATTAAGTCGTGCCTTAATACACGCCTCAATAAAGACTGCCATATCCGGGGTCATAGTACCATAGGATATCAGGTTACCTACCTGAAGAGGCTTCTTGGCAAACTTTCTGATAGTTATTGTCGGTCCATTAAGGGCCAGGGGTGGAATTATCGCATTTACTCTGGAACCATCAGGAAGTCGTGCATCAACCATGGGAGAGCTCTCATCTATTCTTCTTCCCAAGGGTGAAACTATCTTTTCAATGATTCTCATCACATGCTGGTTATTTTCAAAGCATGTATCTACCATCTCAAGGCGTCCCCTTTTTTCCACATATACCTGATCCGGCCCATTGACCATTATTTCCGATACTTCCTCGTCCAGAAGATACTTGCTTATAGGGCCGAAACCTATTGATTCATCAATAATGTAGTTAATCATAGACTGACGCTCAGTACGCGAGAAATGCAATTCCTTCTCTTTTAGAGTCTCCTCCACTATCTCAGCTATTTCTGCATTCAGCCTTTGCTCATCATCTTCTCTGCCCAACATTCCAGTGTCTATTCTTTCAATAATCTTCTTATGGATTATGCTTTTGACATCACCAAGAGGATCCTCTTTCTTCGTCTCCTTGTTTGATTGCCTACCCTCCAGCAGCACTTCACTTTTTTCCTGCTCTATCCTCTTAAGCAAGCTCATGTAATCACCTCTTTTCTGGTACTATGTACGAAGTGCGAGGTACAAGATTTGAGATTAGCTTCGAAGCTTTTCTCAAAACACGAACCCCGAGCCAAATCTAGAACATCGCTGCAAATAAACTCTTTTTCACCTTTTCATCACCTATTATACTCTGTGCAAGCTTACAAATCTTTTTTGACACGGTTGATGATCTTCGATGCGACACTAGAGGGTGCCCATTGTTTACAGATACGGTTACTGATGCTACATCATCAGGTATCATCACCCATATGCTTACTCCAAGAGCACTGTCAAAATCCGAGTGATTTATTCCAAAGCTTTCATTTGTCTTATTTACTACTATTCTAACCTTCTCATTTGGGTAATTAAGTGATTTCATAACCTCAAGCCCGTTTTTTGTATTTTTAATAGATGGAAGGTCAAGGGTTGATACATATATTATTAAGTCCGACATATCAAGTGCAGTGATTATAGTATCATTAAAGCCATGGGAGGTATCTATGATTATATAGTCATACCTGCCCTTTAGATGTTCAATAATCTTATTTATATGATCTGCAGTAACATACTCGGCATTTTCAGGTCTAGTGGGTGCAGCCAGTACCTTTATCCCTGAATAATGAGTAAGCAGGTATTCCTCCAATAAACCCGGGTCCTGCTCAACGTTGGCAAAATCCTTAACTAACTCTGTTATTGAGTTCTTGACATATAAGTTTAAGCATATTGCAACATCCCCAAACTGCAAATCAAAATCCAGCAGCGCAACCCTTTTATCCGTCAGGTTTGAAAGGGCTACAGCAAGATTAGTCGCTACAGTGGTCTTACCCACTCCCCCTTTAGTTGAAAAGATGCTGATTATCTTTGACTCTACTTTATTTGCTGAAATACTGCTTATCTTTCTCTTCTTGCTCATATCCAGCTCATATACACGTCTTACTGTATCCACCAGCTCTTTTATACCAAAGGGCTTCACAACATAGTCACGTGCTCCAGCAGACATTGCCCTCTTTATATATTCACCCTCACCTTGGATAGACATCATTATTATAGAGGACTCCACACCTTCTTCCATTAAGGTCTGTGTGGCTTTTATACCGTCCATTACAGGCATGTTGATGTCCATAAGTACAATATTAGGTTTCTTATCCTTTACAACCGCTATAGCTTCCAATCCATTTTTTGCTTCCCCAACTATAACTATGTCCTTATCAAAGTTCATTATAGCTGCAATGTTATCTCTCGTCTGCTCAGAATCATCTACTATAACAAGCTTTATTTTATTTTCCATAATACCACCCTCTTGCTCCATAACTTATTAGTTTTCAATTTTGCCTTTAGGTATTACCATATCGTCCTTTACCACTCCATTAGTCTGTGTGCTGCTATTATCTGCCGCCGGCTTCAAGGCAAGCCTCAATACACCGCTTTCATCAGCAAGTACAAGTCTCTCAGCTTCCTCCAAGGTCACAGCAAGGGTTACACTTGCAGGAAGCTTGCTGTCTTTCTCCTTCATAACCTGCATATTCTGACCTATTCCCAAGACCTGAACATTCTGCAATATGGTTTTTGTATATTTAGGATAAAATACCTTCCTTCCAATAATATCCAAGCTTGCTTCTTCAAAGGTTGCGAGTACATCTACATAATCACCCGGTATTATAAAATCCCCTACTTCTGTAACTTCATTTACTCCCATAGTTACTGCACGCTTTCCTTTGGGAATCAAAAATGCCATATTAGTTTTCTCTCCTGTATAAAGCCTGTCCAGTAATATAGCTTCACCTTTTATAATTCTTTCCTTTGTCAGTTTTCCAACTATCTGGCTTTTATCCGATAATCCCATTGTTATTTCAGAGTTCTTAGGCAGCTTCACCGAGACCAGCATTTCATCCTTAACCACTGTCCTTGCAGGAATCTCCAACTTTGCCGCATATACCTCGATATATTCAATATCCGTCTTTCCGCCATCCAGTCTAGAAATATAAAAATACAGCAGTAAGCTTGTGACAAGCGCCATTATAACTGCCAATGCAAGTATCTTCTTATTAAGCCCTTCCATTTATATCACCCCCATTACTCCACCAATTTTGTACCAAACAAGCCATACCCCACTCCAGTTTCATCAATTACTCCCTCACCAATACTCTTTATAAATCGCCCTGTTATCTCCGTTTTCCCATTTATCTTCACAACATTATCCAAAAAGAAAGCTGCAAATCCAACAATTTTTACAGTACTTCTACCGGCGATACTAAAAGAATCAATTATCGGTATCTTTATTAGCCTGGGGCAGTCCGCTTCAAGCTGTGAAAGATTCTCTCCATGTAGGTGGAAATCAGAACCCAAAATCTCACTAACACCATCAAACGTAGCGCCATCCATATTCCCAGTCTCAGTCTCTATCTGATCCCCTACTTTAAGTGCATGAGCAAAGTACCCATTTACTAAGTTGTTTCTATATGTAGATGCTCCATTTCCCCCTAAGGCTAATGCGCCATAGTTGCCTGTGGTTCCCCCGCCTCCGCCATTTTTAAGAGTATAGGTTTCACCATATATGAACTCCTGCTCTTCAACTCCAAAGGGGCGAATACCCTTCATCGCTGCAACAGGTCCTGTTACGGCCGTGGCTTTAGCTTCCACATCAGCACTAGACATGCTGAAGATTTTTGCAAAATATAATGAAACAGACTTATCGCTGCTCACTGTAACTTTTCGATTGTCCTCCTGAATATAAATAGAAAGCTCCTCAGAAGGTACACCATTCAAATTGGAATATTTACCGGCCTCTTCAAGCATCTTTTCCTGCCCTTCCCCATATACAGAGATAGCTGCCAATGCAGCAGAGTCTACTGTATTCTGCAGCTTGCTCTTTTCCAGATAAAGTAGTCCTGCATCCGCAGTAAGAGTCATCAAGCCTATGATAGCAGTAATCATAAATAAGAGAATTATTGAGCTGTTTCCTTTTTTATCTTCTATATATTTAATAGGTAGTAAAATAATCTTCATATTACTCCACCCTCATATAAGTGTTGGCTTCCATTTCAAATGGATTTGAAATAAAACTTGTTACAAGCGGGGCATAAATCTCCAGCTTGTACTTTACACATACCCTGACATCCTCTCCAGTTACCCTTGCCACATCTGCGGGTGTCATTATTATTTGCAGCTCGCTTACATCCAGAATATTGACCTTGCTGGTTACATTTGCCTGTATCTCAGCATCCGTCTTACCTATAGATGCCATCCTTGCCCCCTCCCTTGATGCATGGGTTACAAGAAGGTAGGAACCGAATATCCTTGAGAATTCAACCATGCCCATAAATAAAATTATTATAATAGGTAATATCAGTGCCATCTCAACCATGGACTGGCCCTTCTTATTCAATTTCATGGTTTGCCTCCTCTCATGAAGTACTATTTTCTAGATAAAATGACCCTACCGGTAATAACCAAGTAGGGTCTTTTTGCTGTAATAATGACAGCCCAGTGATAAGTTCCGGCGTAATACTTCTACATTGCGGCTGTAATTTTTGTAAATACCGATATTATATCATCTTTTAAGAAAGTAAGTGAACTAATGAGAAGTACTGCCACCAACCCAATAATCAGGGCATATTCTACCATCCCTTGACCTTTTTTGTCCTTAACTCTTTCCTTTATGTCATACATTAAGTTATACATCTTCGTAATCATCTAAATCGCCTCCTATATTTTTCTGTTTATGTATACATTCTACTCATAATTATGCACGCCCGCCATCCAGCAATGTACTCATTTTTGTTGCTGTTCAATTACCTACATCGTGAGGTCAATTACCCACTCGCATATATATGCAGGTCCTATTAATAAAATAGAAAGTACTATGTATTTTCATAGTACTTTCTATAGATATGTTATAGTTAATTCGTCTTATAACTGGGGCCTTTGACCCACCCCGCATTTTAGCATATCAACCCTGACAACACAGCCTAAAGCATTCTCTCAAATGACTTCAGCAGCCTTAGATAGTGATTCGCTTCCCTCGTCACATGATCCGACAGTAAGGGAGGTATCAAGGACTTAATCTTGCACCTCAGTATCCCCTCTGTACCCTGCACTTTAAAGTTCCTAAGAGCTGTTACATCCTTTATGCTTTCCTTTGTAACCTCAGGAACCAGCTCTGGGTGATCTTCAGCCTGTTCTGTCTTTTCCAGGAGTCTGTCAAACTCCTTTGCAAAAGCATTTGCTGTGTTAAATAACTTTTCCTCTTCCGGATCAAGATATCCCCTGATGAATTTGCTGTGCTCTTCCATTATATGATTCCAGTTTATCTCCTGCTCAATAACTTCCTTTATACTGTCAATGGCATCCCTTTTCTCCAGCTTTTCAAGCACCATGACGTAATACTTGCTCTCCTCGATGACATGCTCGAGCATACTTGGATAGGTGTAGCTGAACGCTTTGCATTCCAAAACATTCTTCAAAAGCTTGGTCTTAAAGTCAATGGCAGCTTCAGTCATTCCCATAGCTTTTCTGTTGAGCTCTTCCACCTCTTCTTGAAGCCCTTTAACATTTCCACTCTTTCTATCCGCCTTGAGCTCAAGCTCCCTTCTGGTCAAATCAGTGTTTATCGGAATGCCAGTCAAGAACTGGGTTTTTAGCTCAGCAGCTAAAGTAAAATCAGTGACCAGCTCTTCCGAAGCAAGCACCTCATGGCTAACAGCTCTATCCGCCAGATCAATAGCCTCAGACAGCAGCTCCTCGAAATTGTTTTTCATAGCTACCAGCTTATTTGCAATTGCACGATCCCTGGGAGGTAGAGAAGCTGCAGCAAAAATTGCATGTTCTTTTGCTATCCTAAGAAAGAAAAGATTTGTTTCTAGTGAATGTCTTATATACTCCTTATCAGATAACACAATATCCCCCTTTTCTTTTTTAAATTACTTCTATACAATATCATTACTATACTATTCCGGAGGAGCTACATGTGTTACTGTTTATTCATATTCAGACTAATTTTAGGGCAGTATAATTCTACACGCAGTAATGTAAAGTGAACCAGATTTTATTAAACACACCATAGGAGGGCTCATAATGCTTGATGGGAAACTGGTAAGATTAAGAGAATACAGGAAAGAGGATATAAGCCTTAAGCATAATTATAGCAATGATCCTGAGGTATTGAGATATATGGAATCCGGTATCCCCTACCCTACAACCCTTAACGAAGAGCTCAAATGGTTTGAATCTATTTCTGCTTTTAAGGATCCATACAGGTTTGCGATTGAAGCTATCGAAGGAAGCCGTTATATAGGTGGCTGCGGCATTAACAGTATTGATTGGAAAAACAGTGTAGCCAATGTTGTGATTTTCATAGGCAATAAGGAATACTGGGGCAAAGGTTACGGCACAGAAGCCATGGAAATTCTGCTTTCCTTTGCATTTAACCAAATAAACGTAAACAAAGTCCGGCTTAATGTATATTCCTTTAATGAACGGGCAATAAAAAGCTACGAGAAGTGCGGGTTTAAAAGGGAAGGGGTCTTACGGGATGAGATCTTTAGGGATGGCAAATATTATGATGTTATTGCACTTGGCATATTGAGGGATGAATACAAAGGTAAATAGCAGCAAAATGCCAGACATTTTTAAAATGCCTGGCATATATTTAGCTTGCTTCTCTAGCCTCTTCTCTATATAGTGTTTCTAGTATAACCCGTTGTTCTCTGATGCTGCTCTTCACATCAATTACTCTTTGATTTCTGGAGCCTCTATAGGTAAGGCTTAAATCCTTAAGCTCCTCAATATAAGGTCCGTCTATAAGCATGTCAACAAGCTCCAAAAGCCTTATATGGCTTTCATGCCCACTTTCCATAATCTCCTCAAAGGTAAAGCCCGTATAGCATACTATATTCACATTGAGTTCCTTGAGTTTTTCAGCAATATGTATGAAGGCATCCCCCTGAAGAAGGGGTTCCCCTCCGGAGAAGGTCACTCCATCAATGTATCTGCTCTGCTTAATATCTTCTATGAGACTGTCAACATCTACCCCATAGCCTCCATCCAAAGCATGAGTGTCGGGGTTGTGACAGCCTTTGCAGCCATGAGTACAGCCCTGGGCAAATATCACATATCTGAAGCCGGGGCCGTCCACTACGCTCTCTTTTACAATACCGGCTACTCTTAATTCCATTATGATCCCCTTCCAATACGTTTCGCAATAAATCCTTTAAACAATAGTTCAATAGTGCGAAACGTTTTCATTAATTTTGTCCATTCAGTAAAGCTTTGCTTTCTGCTGACAGGCAATACCTTGCCTGGAAGGGACCTAATATGAATGCTTTATTCTATCTGCAAGTTCGGCCTGCTTGGCATCATTGAACCTATCAATAGTTGACAGGTAACCTGTGATCCTCCTGATTCTTCTTATATCCTCACTTCCGCAGCTGACACAGTTGCTGTCTATTATACCCGACACACCGCAGCTTCTGCATTCATCTATCGGAAAGTTGATTCCCGCATAACCTATATCACATTTTGCCATATGCTTTAATATCTTTTCAAAAGCCTGCAGGTTGCTTTTCGGTGAAGAAGGCAATTCTACATAAGAAATATGTCCCGCTCCACATAGTTTATGAAAGGGAGCTTCTTTTTCTATCTTATCAAACACGCTTATCTGATGGTTAACCGGAATATGGAAGGAGTTGGTGTAATATGCCTTATCGGTAACTCCCTTTATCACTCCGAACTCCCTTCTATCCTTCTCAATGAACCTTCCAGCGGTTCCTTCAGCAGGAGTAGCGTAGGCTACAAAATTCAAATCATACTTCTCAGAATAGTTGTCAGTCGCTTTCTTAATACCCTCAACTATTTGATATCCAAGCTTCCAGGACTCCTCATCCTCACCATGATGCTTACCAGTGAGCACAATAAGGGTCTCTGCAAGTCCTATGAAGCCTATGCCCAAGGATCCGTTCTTTATTGATTCTCTTATCTCATCCTGATCCTTAAGGTTCTCTGAGCCCATGTAGAGCTTCTGACCCATTAAGAAGGGCAGGTCCTTCACCTTAAGGGAAGCTATGACATTGAATCTGTGTACCAGCTGTCTGCTGCACAAATCCAATATTTTATCCAGCTCAACGAAAAATGCATCTATATCTCTGGTTCTTAAAGCCAGCTTTGGAAGATCAATAGTTACCGGTGTTATATTTCCCCTGCTTGCAGCTTTTTGTGCTCCATGCCTGTTGGCGATAACTCTTGAACGGCAGCCCATATAAGCTACCTCGTCCCCAAAATCCTTATTAAAGCTGGCATCCATAAAGCTGAAGGTTGGGTTCATTCTTCTTGATGAAACGTTTATAGCCAGCTGGAAAAGATCATAGTTAGGATCCTCAGGATTCATATTTACCCCACCCTTCAATCTGAATACCAGATTGGGGAATATAGGGCTTTCTCCTTTTCCAAGACCTTTGTCGAAGGCTTTAAGCATTGCTTCGCAAACTTTTCTGCCTTCGATCGTAGTGTCAGTGCCTATGTTTATACTGCTGAAAGGCACTTGCGCGCCAGCTCTGCTGTGCATTGTATTAAGATTATATACTAAACCTTCCATCGCTTGAAATATCTCATTGTCTGTAGTATCAGGGCATTGATTTCTTATTACTTCAGCCATGCTCTTGTCAAAATGAGGAAAACTCTGACCCCCAAACATGTCGTTCTGATTGCTCTGTAGAATTATAGCAGCCTGAGCGGCTGCAGAGCCAATCCTTTTCGGCGGTCTGATAAAACCATAACCTGTATTGAAACCACTTGCCAAAAGCTTGGTAAGATCTATTTGAAGGCAATTTAATGTCTTGCCATAGTAATCTAAATCATGTATGTGTATATCTCCCGCAAGGTGAGCCTTACTCATTTCCTCCGGGATTACGTTGTTAAGATAATAATGCTTGCTTGCTGCTGAAGCAATCTGAAGCATCTTCGCAGAGGGCGAATTCCCAACATTCGCATTATCTCTACTGGTTTCTACCAATATATCCTTTACTACATCCATCAACTCACTCTTCGTGTCCCTGATTCTAGTCCTTTTGGATCTATATAATATGTAAGTCTTGGCAGTTTTTGCGTGGCCTGTCTCGATCAGCACTTTTTCAACAGCATCCTGAACTGTTTCTACATCCGGTATCTCGTCCTTGTTGTTCTTAAAAAGATAGGAAATTACTCTCTCCGTAAGATTCTCCGCAGTTTCGTAGTCCTCTCCCCCTACTTGTCTCGCTGCTTTGAATATTGCACTGGTGATTTTCTCCTTAGTAAAGTCTACTACTCTACCATCTCTTTTGCGTATCTTTGTGAACATTCAACTTCCCCCTATCTTTCGTTTATTAGTTTATTGAGCTCCTCCAAAAAAGTATTAATATCCTTGAACTGCCTATAAACAGAAGCAAATCGCACGTATGCGACATCATCAACTTTTTTAAGCCGGTTCATAACCAGCTCACCGATTTTCTTGCTGTCTATTTCTTTTTCCATTGAATTATAAAGCTCTTTTTCTATATCATCTGCAATTGCTTCCACTTGGGAGATTGAGATTGGCCGCTTTTCACAGGCTCTCAGAAGTCCGTTCATCATTTTGATTCTCTGATATACTTCTCTGCTTCCATCCTTTTTTACAATAATAAGAGGCATTTCTTCAATTTTCTCGTAGGTTGTAAATCTCTTTGCGCAGTTTTCGCATTCACGCCTTCTTCTTATCGCTGCTTCCTCATCAGTAGGCCTTGAATCTACGACCTTGCTTTCACTATAACCACAGTAAGGACATTTCAAATGTACCCACCCCTCCTCTAAGTATATGGAAGATCCTGTCGTAATAACAGGGTTTATAATACTATTTGTATGAGTCTCCGTTCCTATTTTCGCATCAATATATTGTGCTCTCTTGTATTATATTATACATAATGTAGTAAAATCACCCTTCTGATTATTCCAAAATAATGAAATACTATATACTACCTCTACTATCCTTTACCAATCTCATTTTGTCATAATAATGAAAATTTTGGAGGTTATTTAATAACCTCCTCCATCAATAAGTATTACATCCGTGCCTATCTTTTTTATATTATCCCAGCTGACCACTATATCACTTTCTTTGCTGAACAGTCCAAGCACTCTTCCGGTACCCGGTATTACAATCGCATCTATCTGGCCCTTCTCCATGTCTATTTCTACATCATACACAATGCCAAGCCTTCTCCCGTCATTTAAATTTATTACTTCCCGCTGCTTAAGCTCTGATATCTTAACCATATATGTCCCTCCCCTACTTGTTCATATATATAATATATAAATGTCCGCAAAAAATAGAACAAAAACCTCATCCGGAGTAAACCCTCCAATTGAGGTTTTTATAAATTCAATTTCATATTTCTATAACGAGTAGGATCATATATTCCACATTAATTTGTCATGATCCGTAAACGAGTTTCAACGAAAGCTTCCTTGGTCGTTAAGATGCTTCAATAGAAGCTTTCGTTATATGTATTTTCTCATATGGCCTAAGGCTGTCTTTTCGAGCCTCGAAACCTGGGCCTGTGAAATTCCGATTTCTTCTGCCACTTCCATCTGTGTCCTTCCCTCAAAGAATCTGAGGTTCAGTATATGTTTCTCCCTCTCGTTCAGCTTTTTCATAGCTTCTTTGAGAGCAATGCTTTCTAACCAGTTGTCATCGATATTCTTGTCATCTGATACTTGATCCATTACATATATTGCATCACCGCTGTCATGATAAATGGGTTCAAAAAGTGATACAGGGTCTTGAATTGCATCCAGTGCGAATACCACTTCCTCCACCGGAAGCTTAAGCTCACTTGCAATTTCTGTTACTGTAGGTTCTTTTGAATTCCTGCTAATTAGCATATCCCTGACTTGTAGAGCTTTATATGCGATATCCCTCAAGGACCTGCTGACTCGTATTGAGTTGTTATCCCTCAGATATCTTCTTATCTCACCTATAATCATTGGCACAGCATAGGTTGAAAACCTTACATTCTGGCTAAGATCAAAATTATCTATTGCCTTAATAAGACCTATACAGCCTACCTGGAAAAGGTCATCAACATATTCCCCTCTGTTGTTAAACCTTTGAATAACGCTTAACACAAGCCTAAGGTTTCCTTTTATGAATTCTTCCCTTGAAGATTGGTCTCCACTCTGCATTTGTTTCAGCAGCATAACCATTTTATCATTAGAGAGAACGGGTAGTTTTGAAGTATTTACACCGCAGATTTCCACTTTATTAAGCATAGCACAAGCACACCCTTTTCTTAATGTTGACATTTTAATTATTACCATACGCCAACTTTATTATTCACATTGATGCTTGTACCTATTTGTTTTCATTGATTTATTGTATAACAGTAGAGTAATGCGACATAACTGCAGTTCGCATCCTTTAAACCATACGGTTTATCTCCTTCTTCAACCGTTTTATTATCCTCTTCTCCAATCTAGATATGTATGATTGCGATATTCCAAGCATATCTGCAACTTCCTTCTGAGTTTTCTCAACTCCATCATTGAGCCCAAAACGAAGCTCCATTATACGTTTCTCCCTCTCAGATAATTTCCTTAGGGCAATCTCCAATAGCTGCTTGTCAATTTCATCCTCAAGATACCTATATATTATATCATTCTCTGTGCCCAGGATATCCGAAAGCAGCAGTTCATTTCCATCCCAGTCAATGTTCAATGGCTCATCAAAGGATATCTCAGTCTTGGTCCTATTGTTTCTTCTGAGATACATTAGTATCTCGTTTTCTATACATCTGGATGCATAGGTAGCAAGCTTTATTTTCTTGTCGGGATCAAAGGTGTTCACAGCCTTTATCAACCCTATTGTGCCTATGGATACCAGATCCTCAACTCCGACTCCTGTATTTTCGAACTTTCGTGCAATATATACAACAAGCCTGAGGTTTCTTTCTATCAATATTGCTCTTACTACTTCTTCATCGTTCTTTAGTCGGGAGAGCAGAAAATTTTCTTCATCATTTTCCAGGGGAGGGGGCAGAGCTTCACTTCCACCTATGTAATGAACCCATGTATCTCTATATGTGTTGAAAAATTGAAGTATCCTGATTATCAGCATACGTTTTATTATACTTAGTTTTCTAGCTACCTTTCTCATATCCCAACCTCCAATTTGTATTGATGCAGCTGCAAAATCTTAGAGCATAGTAGTGCTTATTAACTCTAGTCCTCCTTTATCATTTCAGGGTGCACAAGTGCATTGTATTCTCCATCTTTAGAAAGGTTTTTCCTATATATTGCGATTATAATATTATTCAATTGTATTCTTTTATCATTATCCGATATTGTAACCACATCCGGTTTGAATCCTATAAGCATGCCATTCTCTCTGCCCAATGACTTGAAGGGAATAATTCTAAATCTGGTAGCCCACTTTGAGATGGACATTATTTCAGCAATGGCATTCAAATCATTTTCTCCGCTCTGCTCAAAGATTTTTTGCACGTCATCAGGCAGCAGCTCTCTCATACTGCTGTAATCAGTTATCATAACCGGTGCATTTGTTATAGGGTCCTTTAGAGCGTTTCCTGTATCGACCAGGGCATCCAAGCATAATTGCTTCTTGTCAAAGCTAATCTCCACCTTGACAATCAGCCTCTCCCGTTTTATCCTGTGCTGTACATAGTCCCAGCTGTACTTTATAGTAATACAGGCAATGATGATTGCAGCAGCCAATATTTTTACCGGAAAGTCTTTTATAAAGGAAATCCCATTGCTGGTGAGGCTAAGTCCATTTATAAAATAAAATAATCCAAATGCAGCTCCTCCAAATACAAAGGTAACAATGTAGAAGATACCTGTGAGCTTTAGAAGCAGATGAAAATATGCCGGTGTGTAGGCAACAATTACTATAAGTATCGAAAAAAGTATTTTCATGAAAAAACTGAATAGGTAGCTATAGCCCGGAAAATAGGACAGAACTGCGTAGACCGCTCCCAATAAGGAAGCAATCACAAGCTTTACTTTAGAGTACCTGTAACGGGTGAGTCTCGCTGTGCTCCACAGAATCAGATAATTCATTATTAAGTTTTCCAGCAATATCACATCCGTATAAACATAAGTCTCCAACTTTTCATTCCCGTGTCTTTCATATACTATGTATAACGCTGCAGTATTGCATTCAACCGCTTATGCTAATTATATAAAAAATCCCACAAAATACCTGTCACTTTTGGTAGTCGAAATAAATTATATTAGCAAATCACTCGACATAGTACCCCATTGCACACTGCCTATAATGAGTAGGCGCATATATTCCACCATAATTTGTAATGCACCGTTAAACGAGTTTCATAAAAGGCTTCCTTGATTGTTAAAATACTTCATTATAAGCCTTTTATATAAATAATATATATATTCTCAATGCAATAAAAAAAGAACGAAAATAATTAGT